>ENA-OQDF01000477-OQDF01000477.1-human-gut-metagenome-genome-assembly--contig:-NODE-477-length-16404-cov-1.773668_pt1 | contig 16404 bp, 25 predicted proteins | sample MGYA00242769_ERZ504597 | MGnify/ENA primary metagenome ERZ504597 (study PRJEB26092, sample SAMD00036305) | human gut metagenome | host: Homo sapiens | study: EMG produced TPA metagenomics assembly of...
AAAAACAGAAACAGAAAAAAGCCAGAGGGAGAAGATAATCATGAAAGAAGTTAATATTTATCGTCAGGAACTGGATTACAGTGCAAACGAATCCTATAAATCATTACGTACAAACCTTTTATTCTGTGGCGAAGACAAAAAAGTGATCGCAGTTACAAGCTGTACACCAAATGAAGGAAAAAGTACAGTCTCTCTGAATCTTGCTTTATCTCTGGCAGATTCAGGAAAAAAGTTCTTTTTATTGATGCTGACCTTCGTAAATCTGTGCTTATGGGACGTACAGAAGTAGAAGGAGAGGAGATCAAGGGGCTGTCACATCTTCTTTCCCATCAGGAAACGATTGAAAATGTTATTTGTGCTACAAATGTTCCACGTTTTCATATTATTTATGCAGGAATTGTTCCGCCAAACCCGGCAGAACTTCTCGGCGGCAAATATTTCAAACGATTTTTATCTGCAATCAGAAAAGTCTATGACTATGTGATCATTGATACACCGCCACTTGGAAGTGTTATTGACAGTGCGGTCATTGCAGATGAATGTGACGGATCCATTATAGTCATGGAATCCGGTGTGATCAGTTATCGTTTCGCTCAGGATGTAAAAGGCCAGCTTGAAAAATGTAACTGCCCAATACTTGGTGTAATATTAAATAAGGTTGACATGAGCAAGCAGGGGTATTATGGTAAGTATTATGGTAAGTATTATGGCAAGTACGGTGACAAGAAAACCGAAAAGAAATAAGGAGCAGTGATAGATTATGTCCAAAAAATGGGTTACACTTCTGCTCGTTGTATGTATTGGTCTCGCCGGAGGCGTAGGCTTTATGCGAATGAATGCAGATACAGAAGGACCAGAAATTGTATTTACCTCTGAAGCACCTTCTGTATATCGTTCTGATATGAGTATGAAGAACTTCTGACCGGAGTAACTGCAACTGACCGGAAAGATGGAGACGTTTCATCTTCTCTAACAGTAGAATCCGTGTATGAGATTGATGACTCACATGTCGCTGTTACTTATACTGCAAAAGACAATTCCAATAACATCACCAAGCAGAAATATGAGATGGAAATGGATCCATCCGATGCCGGCAAAGCTTCTGAAGATACATCTGCTTTTGGAGAAAAAACCGATAATGCAGATTCTGCGGCGACAACTGGTGTAGATGCTGAGCAGAGTAAAAATCCAGAGGCTGCTGATCATGCAGAAGAGAATGCAGATGTTGCTGCTGTTGAGGAAACGCCAACTCCTACACCGGAAGTTGATGAGGCTGCAGCAGAAAAAGAAAAACAAGAAGCGGAAGCAAATGCTATGTCTGATCAGAATCCTAGAATTTATCTCAAGGATTATCTGATCAAGGTCCCTGTGGGAACCTCTGTAGATCTGTTGTCCTATGTCAGTGAGATCAAAGATGATTCCGATGATGTATATACGCTCTGGCGGAAGGTACAGATCACAGGTGAAGTTAATTCTGCAGTTCCGGGGACATACAAATGTACTTACTATGTAATCGACTCACAAAATAACATTTCCAACAATGCAGTACTGACTGTAATTGTTGAATAATCAAACAGGATGTGAAAAAATGAGAATAACCAAAAAACAGGATCGCATGCCAGGAATCATCTTAACTATTTTACTATTTGTTGCAGAAATAGCGTTTACTGTATTGCTGCTCTATACAAACCTGCTTTCTGCCAAGTACATTGGTATCGTATTTGCAGTATTACTTGTTTTACTTCTGATCGATCATCTTCTGATTCGAAAATTCCGTAAACAGATTCGTTTCTGGATTGGAATCATATTGATGGTTATCATTCTTGCCGTTCTTGGAATTGCAAGTTTTTATATTTATAAAACAGTATCTGCACTTGATGATATTACAGGTGTTAATAAAGAGATCACCGAAATCAATGTATATGTCAAACAGGATGATGCAGCCCAGAGCCTTATGGATGCAGCCAGTTATTCATTTGGTATTCTGGCAGATCTCGATCGAGAAAACACAGACACTGCATTACAACAGATGGCAAGTGAGACCGGTGGGGAAGTAAGTACCAAAGAATACAGCAGCCTTACAGAACTTGCCGATGGACTTCTGAAAGGCGACTGTCAGGCAATCGTTCTTAACAGAGCATATCTGGATGTTTTTGATGAAATTGACAATTATGCAAGCTTTTCTTCTCAGATCCGTGAAATTGCATCTGAACAGGTAGAAAACTGGTAGAACGTAATACTCCGGCACCGGTTCAGACAGATGTACAGGCAGAGGATTCTTCAGACACAACCCAGGATGCAGCTGTAACAGATCAGATTTATACGATTTTTGTCAGTGGTATCGATACACGGGGCGATATTACAGCTTCAAGTCGAAGTGATGTAAATATCGTCCTTACAGTCAATGCGCGGACCAAACAGGTATTGATGATTTCCACCCCACGAGATTATTATGTACCACTTTCTATTTCCAATGGAGTACCGGATAAACTTACACATGCAGGAATCTATGGTATCAACGTATGTATGGATACGCTGAATATGCTTTATGATACAGATATCAATTATTATTTCCGCCTGAATTTTGCCGGATTTGTGCAGATCATTGATGCACTTGGCGGAATTACCGTTGATTCTGATTATGATTTTACGACACAGAACAGTTCCGGTTATCATTTACTAAAGGTCCTAATCAGGTAAATGGTGATCAGGCTCTTGCTTTCTGCCGCGAAAGATATGCATTTCTGCCGGTGACCGTCAGCGAGGCAAAGACCAGATGAAAGTAATTCAGGGTGTTATCAATAAGGCAACATCTCCTGATATCCTGAAAAATTATCTTTCACTTCTGGACAGCCTTTCCGGATGTTTTGAAACAAATATTCCATATGATGTTATTACCTCTCTGGTAAAACAGCAGCTCGATGAGGGCGGCAGCTGGCAGGTTCTTTCCTACAGTGTAGACGGTACAGGGGATACACAGAAGCCATATTCCATGAGTCAGAAAGCTTATGTTATGGTTCCTGATCAGACAACTGTTGACAAAGCCAAAACACTTATGCAGAAAGTTCGTCAGGGCTTCATGCTTTCTGAGGCAGATGTTTCTGCTCAGTAGAAATGTTTTGTCACTTTAAGTTGTTAAAAGAGCAGCAAAACGCTCTTGACAAATTTTTTATCAATTTGTATACTTTTAGAAGTATATTATAACGGCTTTGAAGGGAAGAAGTAGCCTAAGGAAAGCAGACAGAGAGTAGCCGGCTGGTGAGAGGCACATGCAGAACTTATGTGAATACATCCTGGAGCCTCGTACCGAAATTTTAGTAGGCTGCGACGGATCGGCACTCGTTATCGTGCTCAATGAGGCGGGAACTTTTCCTGCGAATTTAGGTGGTATCACGGGACCCGGTTCTCGTCCTAAACGGACAGGAACCGGGTTTTTTTAATACCATAGCATGCAGAATATACTGTGCCAAAACTTTTCTGCATTTCATTACAGGAGGAATTTATTATGACAGTATGGGAAGAATTGAAGGCCAGAGGCCTGATTGCCCAGGTAACAGATGAAGATGAAATCAAAGAAATGGTAAACAATGGAAAAGCAACATTTTATATCGGCTTTGACCCTACCGCTGATAGTCTTCATGTAGGACATTTTATGGCTCTTTGCCTGATGAAACGTCTGCAGATGGCAGGCAATCGTCCGATCGCACTTCTCGGTGGAGGTACCGGTATGATCGGAGATCCATCAGGAAGAACCGATATGCGTCAGATGATGACCAAAGAAACCATCCAGCACAATATTGACTGCTTCAAGAAACAGATGTCTCGTTTTATTGATTTTTCTGACGGAAAGGCACTGATGGTTAACAATGCGGACTGGCTTCTGAATCTGAATTATGTAGATCTGCTTCGTGATGTAGGCGCACATTTCTCAGTAAACCGTATGCTTACTGCTGAATGTTATAAACAGCGTATGGAAAGAGGACTTAGCTTCCTTGAATTCAACTACATGATCATGCAGAGTTATGACTTCTATATGTTATATCAGAAATACGGCTGCAACATGCAGTTTGGCGGTGATGATCAGTGGAGCAACATGCTCGGCGGTACAGACTGATCCGTCGTAAACTTGGCAAAGATGCATACGCTATGACCATCACACTTCTTCTGAACTCAGAAGGCAAGAAGATGGGTAAGACACAGTCTGGTGCTGTATGGCTTGATCCGAACAAGACATCTCCATTTGATTTCTATCAGTATTGGAGAAATGTGGATGATGCAGACGTTATCAAATGCATGCGTCTTCTTACATTCCTTCCGCTTGAGCAGATCGACGAGATGGCAACATGGGAAGGAAGTCAGTTAAACAAAGCCAAAGAAATCCTTGCATATGAACTGACCAACCTGGTTCATGGTGAAGAAGAAGCCAAGAAAGCACAGGAAGGCGCAAGAGCACTTTTCTCTGGCGGAGCTGACACTGCACATATGCCGACCACAGAACTGACTGATGAAGACTTCGCAGAAGAAGGAACCATTGACCTTATTACCATGCTGATCAAAGCAGGTCTTGTTCCGACACGTTCTGAGGGTCGTCGTGCAATCGAGCAGGGTGGTGTTTCCATTGATGGTGAGAAGATCACAGACATCAAACACACGGTTTCCAAAGATACCCTTACAGGTGATGGAGTTGTCCTCAAGCGAGGCAAAAAGAAATTTAACAGAGTTTATGCCAAATAATAAGTATTTATATACTTTCTTTTAGGAGGAAAGAATCATGAAGAAATACGGAGTAAACGAACTTCGTCAGATGTTCCTTGATTTCATGGAGAGTAAAGGACATCTCGTAATGAAAAGCTTTTCCCTGGTACCACAGGGAGACAAGAGCCTCCTGCTGATCAATGCAGGTATGGCTCCACTGAAACCATATTTCACAGGTGCAGAGAAACCACCTAGAACAAGAGTCTCCACATGTCAGAAATGTATTCGTACCGGTGATATCGAAAATGTTGGAAAAACAGCACGTCATGGTACATTCTTTGAGATGCTTGGTAATTTCTCTTTTGGAGATTACTTCAAAACAGAAGCAATCCACTGGTCCTGGGAATTTCTGACAGAAGTTGTCGGTCTGGATGCAAACAGACTTTATCCATCTGTGTATCAGGACGATGATGAGGCTTTTGATATCTGGAATAAAGAAATCGGAATCCCGGCAGACAGAATTTTCCGTTTTGGTAAAGAAGATAATTTCTGGGAACATGGTGCAGGTCCATGTGGCCCATGTTCTGAAATCTATTATGACCGTGGGGAAAAATACGGTTGTGGCAAACCTGGCTGTACCGTAGGTTGTGACTGCGACCGTTACATGGAAGTATGGAACAATGTATTCACTCAGTTCGAAAACGATGGCAACGGAAATTATACAACTCTGAAACAGAAAAATATTGATACAGGTATGGGCCTTGAACGTCTGGCTGTTGTTGTACAGGATGTTGATTCTATCTTTGACGTAGATACCATCTGTGCACTTCGTAACCTGGTATGTGAGATTGCCGGCAAAGAATATGGGAAAACCTATCAGGATGATGTATCCATCCGTCTGATCACAGACCATATCCGCTCTGCTACATTTATGATCTCTGATGGTATCATGCCGACCAATGAGGGACGTGGATACGTACTCCGCCGTCTGATCCGTCGTGCAGCACGTCATGGACGTCTTCTGGGAATCGAGGGAAGCTTCCTCGCAAAACTCAGTGCAGAAGTGATCAATGGTTCCAAGGCCGGATATCCGGAACTGGAAGAAAAGAAAGAATTCATCTTTAAAGTTCTGACTAACGAAGAAAATCAGTTCAACAAAACTATCGATCAGGGACTTCGCATCCTCGGCGACATGGAGGAAGAGATGAAGGCTGCCGGAGAAAAAACTCTTTCCGGAGAAAATGCATTCAAACTGTATGATACTTACGGATTTCCACTTGACCTTACCAAAGAGATCCTTGAAGAAAAAGGCTATGGAATCGACGAAGAAGGCTTCCAGAAAGCAATGGAAGAACAGAGAGTCAAAGCACGTACCGCACGTGAAGTAACCAACTATATGGGAGCTGACGCCACTGTATATGATGAGATCGATGTTAACGTAACCACTAAATTCGAGGGATATGATCATCTTACTTATGATTCCGAGATTACAGTTCTCACAACTGAAAAAGAAATCGTAACTTCTCTGGTGGAAGGTCAGAAAGGTACTGTATTTGTAAAAGAGACACCATTCTACGCTACCATGGGTGGACAGGAAGGTGATTGCGGTGTAATTGAAACAGCAAACGGTAATTTGTAGTAGAAGATACCATCAAACTTCGTGGTGGTAATTCGGTCATGTCGGACGTATGGAATCCGGAATGCTTTCCACAGGAGAGACTGTAACCCTTAAGGTTAACGAGCAGGCCCGCCGTGACACAGAGAAAAACCACAGTGCAACACATCTTCTTCAGAAAGCACTCAAGACTGTTCTTGGTTCTCACGTGGAACAGAAAGGTTCTCTGGTAACTCCGGACAGACTCCGTTTTGACTTTGCTCACTTCCAGGCAATGACTCCAGAGGAAATTGCGCAGACAGAAACACTTGTAAACAAAGAGATTCAGGCTGCTCTTCCTGTAGTAACAGACGTTATGGATATTGAAGAAGCAAAGAAATCCGGTGCAATGGCTCTGTTCGGTGAAAAATACGATCAGAAAGTACGTGTTGTATCCATGGGTGATTTCTCAAAAGAACTCTGTGGTGGTACACATGTTAAAAACACAAGTTCCATCATGCTCTTCAAAATCGTATCTGAGGCAGGTATTGCAGCAGGGGTGCGTCGTATTGAGGCGTTGACAGGAACGGCGTTATTGAATACTATAAAAAACAGGAGACTATGCTTCAGGAAGTTGCCAAAGCACTCAAAGCACAGCCTGCAGAAATTACTGAGAAGATCACACATCTTCAGGCAGAAGTAAAATCTCTCCAGAGCGAGAATGAATCTCTCAAGAGCAAACTGGCTCAGGGATCTCTCGGTGATGTTATGAACCAGATCGTTGATGTTAAAGGCGTAAAACTCCTTGCAGCAAGGTTGAGGGCGTTGATATGAACGGACTTCGTGATCTTGGAGATCAGCTCAAAGAAAAGATCGGAGAAGGTGTTGTTGTTCTTGCAGCTGTAAACGGAGGTAAAGTAAACCTTCTTGCTATGGCTACAGATGCAGCTCAGAAAGCAGGAGCGCACGCTGGAAATCTTATTAAAGGTGTCGCAGCGATCGTAGGCGGTGGCGGCGGCGGTCGTCCAAACATGGCTCAGGCTGGTGGAAAAAATCCGGAAAAGGCAGACGAAGCAGTAAAAGCAGCAGCTGGAATTCTGGAACAGCAGCTCCACTAATAAGAACTGTTTTTTGATGAAATAATTTTTTTCTAAATTTAGCCAAAAATGTTGACGAATGTTACAGCTATGTTATATAATAACATTCGTGCAAGAAAAATACCCAGACAGTTGTATTTTAGCACAATCTACAACTGGAGGAGGTTAGGTGTGAGTCTATGTCAAACGTTATCGTAAAAAGAAAACGAGACTTTAGATAGCGCTCTTCGCAGATTCAAGAGAAGCTGTGCAAAAGCAGGTATCCAGCAGGAAATCCGCAAAAGAGAGCATTACGAGAAACCAAGCGTTCGTCGTAAGAAAAAATCTGAAGCCGCAAGAAAACGTAAATATAATTAATTGTGCGCAAAAATCCCTGACGACAATTCCGTCAGGGATTTTTAAGATTTATGAATCGTCACTAAATTAACAATGCTGTAAAACAATAAAAAGGGACATTTATGCATCGTATCATTCATACCTTCAAGAAAATCTTACAGTTATTATTTAATCGAATTTTTTATGTTGCAGTTGCGCTGATGCTTCAGCTTACATGGTTGTTGATCACCGCATGGAGACTGGCAGCATATTCAAAATATATTTCGCATGTAATCAGTATGATCAGCATCCTGGTCGTACTCTGGATCGTAAACAAAAAGATCAATCCGTCTTATAAACTCGGATGGACGATTCTGATTCTCTGTCTCCCTGTTTTAGGAGTTATGTTGTATATACTTTTTGGTAAATCCAGAATTGCACAGGCAATCCAGAATAAATATGCACAGGTTCAGGAGGAAAGCCTTCCCTATATGAAACAGGATCCTGATGTCGCCAGAAATCTTGAGGAATCCTCTCAATCTGCGGCAGTCCAGTCCAGATATATTCATCAATACTCCAGTTTCCCGGTTCACACTAATACAACTGCTGAATATTTCCAGGTAGGAGATGATATGTTCCCTGTGCTTGTTCGTGAACTGGAGCAGGCAGAACATTATATCTACATCGAATATTTTATTATCAATGATGGCGTGATGTGGCGAACGATTCTGGATATTCTTGAACGAAAAGCAACCGAAGGAGTTGACGTCCGCCTGATTTATGATGGTTTTGGATGCCTCACAACACTTCCCTATCATTATGAACGCTTTCTTCGCGAAAAAGGCATTCAATGCCAGGTTTTTAATCCATTTCGTCCGCTTCTGAATATCGTTCAAATAATCGTGATCATCGTAAAATCTGTGTTATTGATGGTAAAACAGGATTCACCGGCGGAATTAACCTTGCTGATGAATATATTAATCAGAAGCGTCGTTTTGGTCACTGGAAAGATACGGCAGTCATACTGAAAGGAGAAGCTGTCTGGAATATGACCGTTATGTTCCTGCACATGTGGAATGTAATTGCCAATTCATCCGAGCCAATTGACCATGAACTGCATCTGCCACATCATTTTCATCCAGACTCATTTGAAAGTGACGGATATGTACAGCCCTACAGTGATACACCTCTTGATGGAGAAATTGTTGGTGAAAATGTTTACCTCAACATCATTAACCGCGCCCGTAAATATGTATATATCTGCACGCCTTATCTGATCATTGATAATGAAATGATGACGGCTCTCTGTCTGGCAGCCAAAAGCGGCGTTGATGTCCGTATTATGACACCAGGGATTCCTGATAAAAAATGGTCTTCTTATTGGCACAGTCTTATTATGAACAACTTCTGGAGCAGGTGTTCATATTTATGAATACCAGCAGGTTTCCTTCATGCAAAGTCTTTCGTCTGCGATGATGAAATCGCCGTCGTTGGGACAATCAACCTGGATTACCGCAGTCTGTATCTGCATTTGAAAATGGTGTATGGTTTTATAAAAACAAAGTTATCCAGGACATCTTGTCTGACTTTCAGGAAACACTCAATTACTGTGATCCGATCAGTATTGATTTCTGTCGGAACCGAAACATTGTCATACGGGCTTTTCAGAGTATTCTTCGCCTGTTTGCACCTTTACTCTGACATCCATTTGGATGAAGCTTTTTTACAGAAACAGTATCCTCCGCGGATTTTAACTGCGGAAAGATACTGTTTTTATGTTTCTTAGGTATATTTTTATGATTGTCCGCTACAATAATACTAAAGTGCCTGACAGGAAAATTTTTATGAGAAATAACAAAATCTTCTGCAAAAATATCTTCTCCTTCCGTTATGTTTCTTTTTTCTGCTTTTACATATCTGTATGATCTCTGTCTATGCCGGACAGGAAAATTCCACATCCGGTCCCGAACTTCTGCTCCCAGCGCTGTTCTTATGGAGGCTGAAACCGGACAGTTCGTATATGCCAAGGATAAAGATACTCGCAGAAGTCCGGCAAGTGTCACAAAGATTATGACATTGATACTTATTTTGACCATTTACATGCTGGGGACATTTCCCTGACTGATCCAGTCACAACAAGCGCACATGCAAATCCATGGGCGGATCACAGGTTTTTCTTGAAGAAGGAGAGATACAGACAGTAGAAACGCTTATAAAATGTATCGTCATTGCCTCGGGTAATGATGCCAGTGTGGCAATGGCCGAGTTTATTTCCGGTTCAGAACAGGAATTTGTAACACAAATGAACCTGCGTGCTGACCGTCTGGGAATGAAAAATACTCACTTTATTGACTGCTGTGGTCTGACGGATTCTGACGAGCATTACACAACCGCAAATGATATTGCGATCATGAGTCGGGAACTCATCGTAAAATATCCGGAAATTCTTGATTATTCTTCTATATGGATGGAAACGATTATCCATGAAACAAGTCAGGGAATCAAAGAATTCGGACTCACCAATACCAATCGACTGATTCGGACTTATCCCGGATGCAGAGGACTCAAAACGGGGAGTACTAGTAAAGCAGGATTTTGTCTCTCAGCAACAGCAGAGAGGAATAGCCTGAAACTGATATCTGTGGTAATGGCTGCTCCTGATTATAAAGCAAGATTAAAAGATGCCGCAGCTCTTCTGGATTACGGATTTTCCAGATGCAGCATCTATGAAGATAGCACTCCGGAGTCACTCCCTGCTATCCCTGTAAAAAGAGGACTTCACAGATCGGCAGCTGTTCAATATGGAAAAACTTTTCGCTATTTAAGTACCGATGGAACAAAGATTACGACAGTGAACAAAAAATACATCCATCCTGCCTCTGTGAACGCCCCTGTAAAAAAAGGAGAAAAGGCTGGAGAAATCATATATTTTTCCGGTCAGAAGGAGCTTGGTCGCATACCGGTCATATATTCTGAATCAATAAGAATCAGAAAATATACCGATTGTCTGAAAGATACCCTCTGTACTTTCTGGTGTTAACAATTATTTTGACAATTTCCTTCTGTTCGAGGTATAATAAAATCCAAATGGTTGCTGTAGACGAAATAAACAGCAATTCCAGAGTGATTTCGACAGAATTTCGCAGGAACAGGAGATGGATGCAATGAAAGAGATTCGTACAGAAGATGCTGTCGGGCATGTACTTTGCCATGATATAACACAAATTATAAAGGATGAAAAAAGGGTGTTCTCTTTAAAAAAGGTCACATCGTTCGCGAAGAAGATATTCCGGCACTTCTTTCCGTCGGAAAAGAACATCTTTATGTTTGGGAAAAACAAGAGGGTATTCTTCACGAAAATGAAGCGGCAGAAATTCTCTACCGTATATCCGCTGATATTCATATGCACGGCAGTGATATCAAAGAAGGAAGATCGAATTGATTGCGACTGTGATGGCGTACTCAAAATCCGCGAGATGCATTGCTTGCAGTCAACAGCCTGGGTGAAATGATGATTGCTTCCAGACATGGTGATTTTCCTGTAAAAAAAGGAGATAAAATTGCCGGAACGAGAATCATTCCTCTGGTTATCGAAAAATCCAAAATGGATAAGGCAGAGAAAGTGGCCGGAACAAAACCGATTTTTCCATCCTTCCGTACCGTTCTAAAGTTGGAATCATTACGACCGGAAGCGAAGTACAAAAAGGACTGATCAAAGATACTTTCACTCCAGTCTTGAAAGAAAAACTTGACGAATTCTCATGTCAGATTTGGGGCAGACACTGCCTGGGGATGAGCGCAGCCAGATTACCTCAGATATTCTGAGCTTTATAGACCAGGGTGCCGATATGGTGATCTGCAGCGGAGGAATGAGTGTAGACCCTGACGATCGTACCCCCGGTGCTATCAAAGATACCGGCGCAGAAGTTGTCACATATGGAGCACCGGTTCTTCCTGGTGCCAATGCTTCTTCTTTCCTATTACCAAAATAATGATAAAATCATTCCTATCCTTGGTCTTCCAGGCTGTGTCATGTATGCCAGACGGACTGTATTCGATCTTATCCTTCCCCGTATTATGGCCGATGACCGGATTTGCGCAGATGAAATTGCATCATATGGTGAGGGAGGACTTTGTCTGAACTGTGATGTCTGTACTTTTCCAAACTGTGGCTTTGGCAAATAATCCGTATTACAAAGGAGTATAATGAAAAGTTTTAAGATAAGTACTTATAACATTTCCAGTACCAGGCTTACCGGCAAACAAAAAGTTACTTTCGCCATTCTTGCAGATCTGCATGGCCTTGTATTTGGAAAGAATCACCAGACTTTATACAAAGCAATTATTGCCAGTCAGCCTGATGCAGTTCTGGTCTGCGGTGATCTGGTTGTAAGCAGAGACACAGAAACTCTAGAAGCGGCAGCTGGTCTGCTGCTCCGGATCTGTGATCAGATTCCTGTTTTTTATGCACTTGGAAATCACGAATACAAAATGCTCCTCAATCCAGAGACTGAGATTTTCTATTCAAACTATGAAAAACTGCTTACATCTGCCGGCATTTGTTTTCTTCACAATGAACATACATCTGTTCAGTTGAAGGGAAATGATTTTGTATTTCATGGACTTGAACTTCCAGTCGAATATTATACACAACCGAATTCACCGGCTTTGAGTCTGACAGCAATGGAAGAGATGATCGGTACACCTTCCCAACCGGGATTTCATGTATTACTGGCACATAATCCCAAATATGGAAATACTTATTTTTCCTGGGGAGCTGATCTGATTCTTTCAGGGCATTATCACGGAGGAGTTTTGCGTCTGGATCAAAACCATGGTCTCACCTGTCCTCAGTACCTGCTCTTTCCACCATTCTGTTGTGGGGAATTTAAAAAAGGAAAGCAGCATATGATCGTAAGTGCCGGTCTTGGCGAGCATACCATTCCTGTCCGTATCCATAATCCAAGGGAACTTGTTCTTATAACCTGTATCCCCAATCTACAAAATCAGTAAAGGAACACTGAAGATGGCAATACCTGTTAAAATTAATGTATTCGAAGGTCCTCTTGACCTTCTTCTCCATCTGATTGAAAAAACAAAATAGACATTTACGATATTCCAATCGTAGAGATCACAGATCAGTATATGGAATATCTGCATTCCATGGAGCAGGAAGACTTGGGAACAATGAGCGAATTCATGGTCATGGCGGCCACACTTCTGGATATCAAATGTAAGATGCTACTTCCAAAAGAAGTAAATGAAGAGGGCGAAGAAGAAGATCCCCGCGAGGAACTTGTACAGAAACTTCTGGAATACAAAATGTATAAATACATGTCCTATGAACTGAAGGATTACATGGATAATGCTGCCGGCGTTTTTTATAAAAACCCCAGCATTCCTGATGAAGTATTGAAATATCGTGAACCGGTTGATCCGGCAGAACTTCTCGCCGGACTGACTCTGGAGAAACTCAACAATATCTATCAGTCTATCCTGAAAAAGCAGGAGTCAAAGATTGATCCGATCCGAAGCAAATTTGGAACAATTGAAAAAGAAGAAGTCAGTCTTTCTGACAAAATGCTGGCAATGAAAAGCTATGCAGCCGAACACCGGAAATTCAGTTTTCGTCAGCTACTCACCAGCCAGTCATCCAGAGTTCAGGTTATCGTAACCTTTCTATCTATCCTGGAGTTAATGAAAATGGGCTATATTCATGTACAACAGGACGAGCTGTTTGATGATATTCAGGTCGATGTCACACAGGATCCGGAAACCTGGACACATTTGACAGAATTCGCAGATGAATAATGATAATTCCGTAACGAAATATAAAACCTGAGGAAATTATATATGGAAATAAAAAAATTAGAAGCTAGCAATTGAAGCAATTTTGTTTACAATGGGTGAATCGGTAGAACTGTCGCAGATTGCAGATGCTATTCAACAGGATAAAGAAACCACTCGTAAGATCATTCAAAATATGATGGACAAATACCAGAAAAGATCGTGGTATCCAGATCATTGAACTGGAACAGTCTTATCAGCTTTGCAGCAAAAAAGAATACTATGAATGTCTTATCCGGCTTGCGATGCATCCCAAAAAGCCGGCACTTACAGATGTTATGCTGGAAACGCTTTCCATCATTGCATATAAACAGCCGGTAACCAAAGCAGAAATCGAAAAAATTCGAGCGTCAAATGTGACCACGCCATCAATAAATTAGTAGAATATGAACTTGTCAGAGAGCTGGGACGTTTGGACGCTCCGGGTCGCCCGATTCTTTTTGGAACAACAGAAGAATTTCTCCGATGCTTTGGTGTTCAGGCCTCGAAGAGCTGCCTTCTGTTGATCCGGTGCGTCTGGAAGATTTTAAAGCAGAAGCTGAAGAGGAGATTCAGTTGAAGCTAGATATTTAGGAAAGTGAGGTGCCCCGGATGCCAACTACTTATGCACATGATCTGTTTGGTAAAAAAATATATGCAAAACTTCCTGCCGAAATTCAGAAAGTGATTCGCAGAAATACAAACCTATATCGAATTGGTCTTCATGGACCGGATATTCTCTTCTATGATATGCTAAAACCTAAAGTTACGGAAACCGGTATCGCCATGCACAGAGAATGTGCAGCACCATTCTTTGAAAGAGGAATGACACTCGTAAGAACAACTCATGACGAAAAATACTTGCTTATCTGCTCGGATTTGGATGTCACTATCTTCTTGACAGTGCCTGTCATCCATTCGTTTACGAGATGGCTGAACGCAATGTCATCTCACATACCCTGCTTGAAAAAGAATTTGACAGAACGCTGATGCTCGAAACTCACAAAGATCCATATCATTATTACCCGGCCTGTGGCATTGTTCCCCGCGTTACGTATGCACGAGTGATTCACAGAGCTATTCCCAGAATACGGACGAAGGAAATAATGTCTTCTCTAAGGTTGATAAAACTGATCACCAACTGTCTTGTATACGATAATCATGGACGCCGGAAAAAATTCCTGATGTTCCTGTCACGAGTTGCTGGAAAAAACTTCTTCTGAAATGATGGAATATTTTATGGAAAAAGACCCGGTTCCAGGAAGTGCAGTGCCTGTACACACACTTCACGGATTATACGATCATGCTCTGGCCCAGGCACCTCAGGAACTGACGGAATTATTCCAATTGTCAAAAAAAGAATTTCCTCTGTCAGAAAGATGGTTTCTGACATACAATGGATGATCGGAATGATTGCTTTTCTGTCTGCATAAAATAGTTCTATATGAATTAAGGAGGGACTATGAATAGCAGACAAAATATTTTTATCTTTTCGTTGATCATAATTTTACTGACACCCGGTTGGTCTGTATTTGCATCAGAAAAGTCTCCCGGTAATCTTTATGCATTGTCAGCAGTATTGATGGATGGTGATTCCGGACGAGTTCTCTATCAGAAATCAGGTAATACGCCTCGTCCCAACGCGAGCACTACCAAAGTAATGACCTGCATTCTTGCTCTTGAAAACGGAAAGGGCGATGACTATGTCAAGGTTTCTGCAAATGCTGTCAGTCAACCGGAAGTACGCCTTGGTCTTTCAATCGGAGAACAATATTATCTGGAAGACCTTCTTTATTCCCTGATGTTGCAGAGTCATAATGATTCTGCCGTTGCGATTGCTGAATGTATCGGTGGATCTGTAGATAATTTTTCAGCTATGATGAATGCAAAGGCAAAAGAAATCGGATGTAAAAACACACACTTTGTCACTCCGAATGGACTGGATGCAGAAAATTCTGGTGGAACACATCACACAACTGCAGAAGATCTGGCTCTGATCATGCGTTATGCAATCCACAATGATGTCTTTCTGAAGATTACACAGACAGAAGAGTATTCTTTTTCTGATTTAAGTAAAAAACGACACTTTTCGGTCCATAACACCAATGCACTACTTCATATGACGGACGGTGTACTTGCCGGGAAACCGGATATACCGGTGATGCCGGATATTGTTATGTTTGTGCCTGTCAGAAAGATAACAAAACTTTATCATTGCCCTTCTTGGTGCCGGCTGGCCTGACCATAAAAACTACAAATGGCATGATACTTTGGAACTTCTTAATTATGGAAACAGCAACTATGAATACCGGAGTTTCTGGCAAGAGCCGGAGCTTTCTTATATTCTCGTTGAAAATGGTATTCTGAATGATTTCGGTGCAGGAAGTTCTGTATATACAGGAGGTCAGATTTCTGTTTCGGATAACGAAAAAACAGACAGATTCTGATTAGCTCAGATGACCGGCTGCAATATCAGATCCGTTTAAAAGAACATCTAAGTGCTCCTGTCAGAAGAGGCGAACAGATTGGACAGATTATTTATTTTCTTAATGATAACAAATTTTTTCCTGTCCAATATTGGCAACAGAAAACATTCAGAAAAATACATTCACCCATTGCGCAGAACTTGTATTTAAGAATTTTTTCATTAACAGACCTGACTTCTCCTGTTACGGGAGAAGTTTTTGCGTTTAGGAAATTACTCTGTAATATTCCAATAACATATCGACATATCAGAACCCTACTGTAAAAAAAACGACATGGGAGTTAAACTTTTAACAAAAAAACAGGAAATCTATTGAAAAAATATTGAAAACAGGTTACAATTATAATCGGCTAAAATTTTGGTTATATTTTTAAAATTTTATAAAATGGAGG
>ENA-OQDF01000478-OQDF01000478.1-human-gut-metagenome-genome-assembly--contig:-NODE-478-length-16395-cov-1.749631_pt1 | contig 16395 bp, 20 predicted proteins | sample MGYA00242769_ERZ504597 | MGnify/ENA primary metagenome ERZ504597 (study PRJEB26092, sample SAMD00036305) | human gut metagenome | host: Homo sapiens | study: EMG produced TPA metagenomics assembly of...
TTTTGAGCTTGTTGGCGCAACGTGATAAACGTGACTGATACGGCTTTTCTAGGTAGGTTGGTGAAGTCGAGTTGGGGGCGTTCCGCTATGGGAGGACTTTATTATATCTGCGCTTTTACGATCGCCTTCGGTTTTAGTACGGGATCTCAAATCGTGATTGGCCGTAGAAACGGAGAGGGACGTTATGACCAGATAGGGCCTGTCATGATACAAGGCGTTTTCTTCCTATTGTCGCTGGCTGCTATATTGTTCTTGTTTTCTCGTTTTTTCGCGGGAGACGTGATGCGTGTATTGATTTCTTCGGACGCTATCTTGAATGCCACGGAGGAATTTTTGGATTGGCGTGTGTTTGGCTTCTTCTTCTCTTTCGTGAACGTGATGTTCCGGGCTCTTTTTATTGGTATTACCCGTACAAAGGTGTTGACATTGAACGCTGTCTTGATGGCAATGACGAATGTCTTACTGGATTATCTTTTGATTTTCGGACATGCCAGATTCCCAAAGATGGGTATTCAAGGGGCGGCTATCGCTTCCGTCATAGCCGAGGCGGTATCGATTCTCTTTTTCGTGGTTTACACGAGACTTACCGTAGATATACGTAAATATGCGCTTAACCAGATTCGTTCTTTCGATTTTGGCTTGTTGAAACGGGTGCTGGATATTTCCGTGTTCACGATGCTGCAATATTTCTTGTCTATCGCTACTTGGTTTATGTTCTTTATCGCTGTGGAGCATTTGGGGCAACGGGAGTTGGCGGTGGCGAATATCGTACGTAGTATTTACGTCGTGATGTTGATTCCCGTTAATTCCTTGGCGACCACGACAAACACGTTCGTGAGTAATAGTATCGGGGCGGGAGCGATCAATCAAGTTATACCGACTATCTGGAAGATCTGTAAGTTATCGTTGGGCATTATGGTCGTGTTTGCCGCTATTGTCAGTTTGATGCCGGGATGGGTCGTGTCTGTTTATACGAATGACGCTTCATTAGTGGCGGCCTCGGTTCCATCCGTCTACGTGATTGTCGGTTCTTTATTGATCGGATCGGTAGCTAATGTGGCGTTCAACGGGGTGTCGGGTACGGGAAATACACGTTCTGCGCTTTTTATGGAAGTGGCGGTATTGATTCTGTATGTGCTTTTTGTATATGTCGCGGGGATACGTTTGCGTTTGTCGGTAGCCGTATGCTTCTTGACAGAGGCTATTTACTATAGTGGATTGCTCGTCGCTAGCGTAATCTATTTAAAGAAAGCCTCTTGGCAAAATAAGAGAAGTAATAAGTATATGAGGGGAAAAAAACACGTACGTCTTTTTTCGAAAACACGTACGTGAATTCTGAAAAACACGTACGTCTTTTTTTGAACTGTGAATATTGGGAAATTGTTCGTATTTTTGTATTGTAATCAAATAAGAAAGGTAACTCATGTCCACGAAGCAATGTGAAGATATGTTGGTAGGAAAAGGAGTACGGCCTACTGCCGCACGGATCCTTGTCTTGCAAAAATTATCAGAACGAACCAGCCCGGCTTCCCTGTTCGAATTGGAGGCGGAGTTGGAGACGTTGGATAAATCGACCATTTCCCGTTCATTGGCCTTGTTATTGGAACATCATGCGATCCATTCTTTCGAAGATGGTAGTGGCTCTATAAAATATGAGATATGCCAGAGCCGTTCGGAGACATGCCCAGTGGGTGATAGGCATATTCATTTTTTCTGCGAGGTATGCCGTAAAACCTCTTGTTTGAATAATATCAAGATCCCGGTCGCTCAATTGCCGGAAGGATATATAATGGATACCATTAATTATACGGTAAAGGGTGTTTGCCCATTGTGTAATAAGCGACGTTCCTAGAAACCCTGATAATTTGCAATCAAGTTGCAACTCCCTTCTCTTACCTTTGTACCGTAATCAAGAAGTAAATAATTAAAATAGATAAGATTATGAGTACAACATGTGGATGCGAACATTGCCATTCGCACGGAAGTTCCGGTTTATGGATGCCGACGGTTTCTTTCGTTTTGTTGGTGATAGGACTTATCGGGAAGTACTCGGGGATAAGTTGGTTTGCTGAGTCTTGGATAGAGGCCATTTGGTTTCTGGTCGCTTTTTTGCCGGTAGGACTTCCTGTTATGCGAGAAGCTTGGGAAGCGGCTTTGCGGAAAGACTTTTTTAGTGAGTTCTCGTTAATGGCGATCGCTCGATTGGGGCGTTTTGTATTGGGGAGTATCCCGAGGCCGTAGCCGTGATGCTTTTCTATACGGTAGGAGAGAGGTTGCAACTTCTAGCCGTGAATAAAGCCTCGAAGAATATCAGTGACTTGTTAGATGTCCGGCCGGAACGAACGGATGTATGGCGGACGGGTACATATATGAATGTATCTCCGAAGGATGTAAAAGTAGGCGAGCGGATCGAGGTGAAACCCGGCGGACGTGTGCCTTTGGATGGCGTTTTATTGGAAGCCGAGGCACAGTTCGATACCTCGGCATTAACCGGGGAAAGTATGCCTCGTTCTATCCGTGAGGGTGAGGAGGTGCTTGCCGGAATGATCGTGCAGGGGCAGGCGGTACGTATACAAGTGAATCGGCCGTACGAGCAAAGTGCCTTGGCCCGTATTTTGGCTTTGGTGAAAGATGCCTCGGAGCGGAAAGCGCCGGCGGAATTGTTTATTCGGCGTTTCGCACGGATTTATACCCCAATCGTGATTCTTCTGTCGTTTCTAATCGTGTCGGTTCCAGCCTTGGTAGGGATGGTGACGCCTTCTTTCCAGTATGTTTTCTCGGATTGGTTATATAGGGGATTGGTTTTCTTGGTTATTTCTTGTCCTTGTGCCTTGGTTATAAGTGTTCCGCTCGGATATTTCGGTGGTATAGGCGCCGCTTCTCGTGCCGGGATATTATTTAAGGGTGGTAATTATTTAGATGCGATCACACGGGTAAATACGGTAGCGTTCGATAAGACCGGTACATTGACTACCGGGCGTTTTGAGGTCACAATGGTGGAAAGCACGGGTATCCCGGCTTCTGATCTTTTGAGTGTTTTGTTATCAGTAGAGCGGAAAAGTACCCATCCGGTAGCGCAGGCTGTAGTTCGCTATGCGGAAAAACAAGATAGCGTGCCGATGGAAATCACTGACATGCGGGAATTGGCAGGGCATGGTGTCGAGGCTATCGTGAACGGTCGGCAGGTGCTTGTCGGTAACATTCGTTTATTGGCCGAACGTGATATTCCTGTCCCGAAGGAATTATCCGATAGTATTTCTACCGTGGTGGTTTGTGCGATCGATGGGAAATATGCGGGGCATCTTCTCCTTTCGGATACCTTGAAGAAGGATGCCGTGGATGCGATTCGTCGGTTAAAGGATCTGGATGTTAAAGATATTCGCTTGTTGTCCGGGGATAAGCAAGAGATCGTGAATCAATTCGCTGAGCGTTTGGGTGTCGATAAAGCGTATGGTAATCTGCTGCCGGAGGATAAAGCCGCTTATATAGAGCGATTAACGGCGGAGACGGATAAGTCGGTTGCCTTTGTGGGCGATGGGATGAACGATGCGCCGGTACTGGCTTTAAGTGATGTCGGTATTGCGATGGGTGGATTGGGATCGGATGCGGCCATCGAGAGCGCGGACGTGGTTATCCAAACGGACCAGCCTCTAAAGTAGCGGAAGCTATTTCTATCGGACGTGCTACCCGGAATATCGTCCGTCAGAATATCGTGGGATCTATTGGCGTGAGGGTGATAGTCCTTGTGGCGGGAGCCTTCGGTTTTGCCACGCTTTGGGAAGCTGTTTTCGCGGATGTAGGTGTATCTTTGCTGGCGGTTCTTAATTCGATCCGTATACTAAAACGTTGAGAAGTGAAGAATTTCGAGATCGCTTTCATCGCATACTCATCTCTTTTTCGTACCTTTGCCCCTTAATCCAGTAGAAAATAATATAAATACACATACGAATTATGTTTGAGAACTTAAGCGAAAGGTTAGACAGATCGTTTAAACTGTTGAAGGGCGAAGGCAAGATTACCGAGATCAATGTGGCGGAAACATTGAAGGATGTGCGTAAAGCGTTGTTGGATGCCGACGTCAATTATAAGGTTGCCAAGAGTTTTACGGATACGGTAAAAGAGAAGGCTTTAGGACAGAACGTGCTTACATCGGTTAAGCCTAGTCAGTTGATGGTTAAGATTGTTCACGATGAGTTGGCCAGCTTGATGGGAGGTACGGCAGTCGACGTGAATTTGCAGGGAAATCCCGCCATTATATTGATGTCCGGTTTGCAAGGTTCGGGTAAGACTACTTTCACTGGTAAACTAGCGTCTTTATTAAAGACCAAGAAAAATAAGAAACCATTATTAGCCGCTTGCGACGTGTATCGTCCGGCAGCTATCGAGCAGTTGCGTGTAGTCGGAGAACAGGTGGGTGTTCCGGTATACATGGAATTGGAGAATAAGAATCCGGTGGAGATCGCTATGAACGCTATCCGCGAGGCACGGGCTAAAGGCAATGACGTCGTGATCGTGGATACCGCCGGTCGTTTGGCTATCGATGAGCAGATGATGAACGAGATCGCCGCTATCAAGAGCGCTATCCAGCCGGATGAGACCTTGTTCGTGTAGATGCCATGACGGGTCAGGATGCCGTGAATACCGCGAGGGAATTTAATGAGCGGCTGAACTTCGACGGCGTCGTACTTACGAAGTTGGATGGTGATACCCGTGGTGGTGCCGCTTTGTCGATCCGTACGGTTGTTGATAAGCCGATTAAGTTTGTCGGTACGGGCGAGAAGATGGATGCCTTGGATATTTTCCACCCTGAACGTATGGCGGATCGAATCTTAGGCATGGGTGATATCGTGTCTTTGGTGGAACGTGCGCAAGAGCAATATGACGAGGAAGAAGCGAAACGTTTGCAGAAGAAGATCGCTAAGAACCAGTTCGATTTTAACGACTTTATCTCCCAGATCCAACAGATCAAGAAGATGGGTAACTTGAAAGAGTTGGCATCCATGATCCCGGGTGTAGGAAAGGCATTGAAAGATGTGGATATCGATGATAACGCGTTCAAGAGTATCGAGGCTATCATTTATTCGATGACTCCGGATGAGCGCAGCAACCCGGCTATCTTGAATGGCTCACGCCGTCAGCGTATCGCCAAAGGTAGCGGTACGAGCATCCAGGAGGTAAACAAGCTGATCAAGCAATTTGATGAGACCCGTAAGATGATGCGTATGCTTACTTCCGCGAAGTCGGGGAAGATGAAGCTACCTTCGATGAAGCCCTCGTTCAGACGTTAATTAACAGGAGACAATCAATAATATGGAAGAACAACATTATCAATTGCTGGATGGTAAGGCCGTTTCCGCTCAGATGAAGAAGGAGATGGCTGAGGAGGTAGCCCAGATCAAGGCTGCCGGAGGTAAGATCCTCACTTGGCTGCTATTTTGGTGGGCCATGACGGCGGTAGCGAGACTTATGTGGCTAGTAAAGTCAAGACTTGTCAGGAGATTGGTTTTAAGTCTACCTTAATTCGCTTTGAGGAGGATGTTACGGAGGAAGAATTGCTTCGTAAGGTCGATGAGTTAAATAATGATCCGGATGTGGATGGCTTTATCGTACAGCTTCCGCTTCCGAAACATATATCCGAGCAGAAGGTGATCGAGGCGATCGATTATCGTAAAGATGTGGACGGTTTCCATCCGATTAACGTGGGACGTATGTCTATCGGTTTACCTTGTTTCGTATCGGCTACGCCTGCCGGTATCTTGGAATTATTGAAGCGTTATCATATCGAGACGCAAGGAAAGCATTGCGTGGTTTTGGGACGCAGCAATATTGTCGGCAAGCCGATGGCTACCTTGATGATGCAGAAATCTTATCCGGGCGATTGTACGGTGACCGTATGCCATAGCGTTCTAAGAACTTGAAGGAGATGTGCTTGTCTGCTGATATTATTATCGTGGCTTTAGGTGTTCCTGAATTCTTGAAAGGGAATATGGTGAAGGAAGGCGCCGTGATCGTTGACGTGGGAACAACCCGTATGCCAAGCAGCATAACCAAGAGCGGATTTAAGTTAACGGGAGATGTCTTGTTTAATGAGGTCGCTCCTAAATGTTCCTATATCACTCCGGTTCCGGGTGGCGTAGGGCCTATGACAATCATTTCTTTGATGCGTAACACATTGTTAGCGGGAAAGAAAGCGATCTATAAGTAAGTGGATGGATAAAAAAGTTCGCAAAAGGTTTGTGTAATCAGAATTTATACCTATCTTTGCGCCGTCTTAAAGGGGGAAGCCTTTGAAAGGCGGATATGGTGAGAGTAGCTCAGTTGGTTAGAGCATCGGATTGTGGTTCCGAGGGTCGTGGGTTCGAGCCCCATCTTTCACCCTAGAATGAGAAAAGGATATGCCTATTAGGGCATATCCTTTTTCTATTTCTTATAATGGGCATTGTAAGTCTTTTATGATGCCCATCATAAGGAGCTTACAATAGGCATTGTAAACTCCTTATAATAGCGATCGTGCTGACCTACTCTTCGGTATATAAACCTTCTCTTGATAATTGCTTATCCAGATTCGCTACACCGAGGGCTATGATAGCGGTAACAGTAGCCGTATGTTCTTGGTATTCGGGGATGTTCTTTGTGTATAAATCCCGTTCCGTATGCCAGATTTCGCCGTAATCAAAATCATATCCTTTGAAATCCTCTGTGGTGAAACCTAATGTGGGGACACCTTCGATGGCGAAACTGATGCGTCTGTTCCCCCCATGCGTGTCGGGCGTTTACGGGGTTCACGAACTTTTACCTCGAAAGGATAGTCCGGACGGATTTTTTGGATGGGTTCGCTGATCTTCACGAAATCATCATACATGGCTTGAGGGACGGAGATACCGACAGGAGGTTCCGGGCCACCGTCACGATTGAACAAATTAGCGATTTTGGGTAATTTATCCTTATGCGCTTTCACCCAAGCTTGTGCTCCTAATAAGCCAAATTCCTCACCGGCGAATCCGATAAATAAGATCGTGCGCTTAGGCTTGGCTCCGGATTTGGCGATCATGCGAGCGGCTTCCATCATCGGTCCGATTCCAGTACCGCAATCGATGCCTCCGGTAGCCACGTCGAAAGCATCTAGGTGACCGCTGATAATAACATATTCGTCCGGGTATTTGCTGCCTTTGATAGACGCTACGACATTATGGTATTTAACCGGGCCTAATTTAAAATGATTACGAATATCGAACTCTAGTTCGAATGTACGTCTCTCTTTCACCATTTGTTCGATGATCGCAAATTGATGCTCGTCTAATTTGATATCCGGAAGTTCCGGCAGATTGTCGAAGTTCGTATTCGGGTCGTTCATCATTTTCCGGTCGTATAACGCACGGATAGGTACGGTGGAGGATTGGATAAAACCTAAAGCTCCGGCCTCGCACATTTCCTTATAATATAATCCGGGGAATTCTTTATAAGGCAACATCTCGTTTTTCTCCCCGTTTTCCCAGTTGCGGCGTCTTAGATCATTGTTTTTCTTCATGATCTCGTTGTTCTCTTTCTTGATCTCCACACGGATGGAATCCCCGAGCGGAGCGGTCGATAGGCCAACCTACATTTTTCCCTGAGATAAGAACCCAAGCACCATTCAATCTTCCTTTGATTTGCTGGAACTCCTCGTCGTTACGAGGCTCCATCACCGCGTGCCCACGTTGCACGCCTTTCGTTCCGGAAGTGTAGGAAGGGGTGGCGAAATGCAGGATCATTCCGTTGTCGCTCAACAAGCGTCCGAACCAAGGTCCTCGATTAAAGCCGACAGGGACGGTACCGGCTTCTTCTAATTGGACATCGAGTCCCCAACTCTTAAACTCACGCACCATCCACTCGGCGGCGTTCTCATAAGCGTCGGAACCGATTAAACGTCCGCCAAAGCGGTTCGTAAGGATATCCAGCTGATGCATCACTTGATTATCGTTCTGACCCATCTCGATGATTTTTTTACGGCAGCGTCCTGAGCTGGTACAGGGGAGACTGTCATGCAGGCTAATGCCGCACAAACAAGTAAGATTTTTCTCATAAAGTAGTGTTTATTTCATTGATATGACTGTTTATTATTCAGTGTATGCAAATAAAGGAATAAATTTTGACTTATTGCAAATGAAATGGCAGTTTCTTTTATAACTTTGCGAAGTAAACAGATGGCGAATGAAACAATGCGTAGCTTGAAGTGGTTAAGACCCTCTTGGTAGTACTCTTTATGAGTTACTACGTGGGTGGCACGGCCTTTACCCATACGCATCATTTCCTAAACTCTAGTATCACTCACTCTCATCCTATCTGCCGGGACCGACGGCTTGCCTCATCATGAGCATAGTACGGTAGCGTTTAATACGATTGAAGAGCTGACCGAATTGTGTCTGGAGTTAATTCCGTACTTACCTTTGGTTATGGCTTGGGCGCTTTTGATGGTAGTGCTCGTCTTTCTAAAGAAAGAGGTTGTCTTGCGTCTTGTGCGGCGTTGGCGAATCCCGTGCGCCTCCCTCGTTTGGTATAGTAGTTTGAATCAAGCATTAGAATCACTTTTTATACTAAACATTTTACGCATCTTATATGAAATCTATATTTTTACTATTGCTTCCAGCAATAGTATTATGCTCTTGCCATACCCAAAAGCAAGAGGATGAGTCTGCGCATGCCGTAACACTCAAAGGAGATATTATACATATCGGTTCCGAATCTCCTGTTTTATCCAAGTTGACAAAGGAAACGGTTAAACAGGAACCTTACCGTATGGAGTTTACCACCTCGGGGGTCGTACAGGCGATTCCTTCTAATTATGCGGAGGTGGCTTCACCTGTAAGCGGGCGAATTACGAAATCGTTCGTTCGCTTAGGGCAAAAAGTGGCCCCGGGTAGTCCGATCTTCGAGATTAGCGCTCCCGCTGTTTATGAGGCGGGGAAATCTTATTACCAAGCTCACCAAGAGATGGAACTGGCCTTGAAAAGCTTGAATCGGGAGAAAGACTTGATGAAAAACAAGGTTGGTGTCCAAAAGGAATTGGAAGAGGCCGAGGTGAATTACGAGTTAAAGAAAAAAGACTATGAGAATATGGTAGCGGCATTGAAAGTCTTTCAGATTAATCCGGATGAAATGGCTTTGGGGCAACCATTGATCGTTCGCTCGCCTATAGCCGGTGAGGTCGTGAAAGATCGGATCGTAATCGGGCAATATATGAAAGAGGACGCCGAGCCTGTAGCTGTCATCGCCGATTTGAGCAAGGTATGGGTGGTCGCCCATGTAAAAGAGAAGGATTTGAGTTTAATACAGGCTTTGGATGAGGTGGAAATCCGGTTGGTAGCCATGCCGGATAAACCGATATCGGGAAAGATTTATCACATCAGCGAGATGCTGGACCCCGATACCCGTTCGGTGGAGGTCTTGATCGAGTGCGATAACAGTACCCGTTTGATGAAGCCGGAGATGTACGGCACGGTCAAGCTGAGCGACCGTGAGGCGGAGGTGATCCGTATACCTACTTCCGCTATCTTGCAGGAAGAGGAGAACATGTACGTATTGGTGGAATTGGGGAATAACGATTACCGGAAACAAAAGATCGAGACCGGCCATACTGAAGATGGCAAGACGGTGGTTTTATCCGGCTTGAATGTAGGTGACGAGATCGTAGTTACGGGAGCGTTTTATTTACTTGACGCACGCTAACGGATTATGAAAAGGATTATTTACTTGGCGATACATCGGCGAGGACTGATGTTCGTGTTATTTCTGTTCTTAGCGATCGTTGGTTATTATTCTTGGATGCGGTTGGCGATAGATGCTTATCCGGATATCGCCGATACCACCGTGCAAGTCGTGACGCAGGTTCCCGGATTGGCCGCCGAGGAGATCGAGCAACAAATCAGTATTCCGATCGAGCGGGCTATGAATGGTCTGCCGGGACTAAACGTAATGCGTAGCAAGAATACGTTTGGTTTATCTACGGTCGTATTGGTTTTTGATGATGGTATTGAGGATTATTGGGCCCGGCAACGTGTACAAGAGCGGTTGGTAGACGTGGAGCTTCCTTATAATGCGGTTCCCGGCTTAAATCCTTTGACTTCGCCGACGGGAGAGATCTTTCGTTATGTGGTGGAAAGTGACCGTTTAGACTTGAGGGAGTTGACCGATTTGCATAAATGGGTAATTATTCCGAGACTGAAACAGGTTACGGGTGTAGCGGATGTAAGTAATTACGGCGGTATCACTACCCAATATCAGATCGAGGTGAACCCTTATAAGATGGAGCAATACGACATTACCTTAGGGGATATTACGGAAAAGATAGAGAAGAATAACGTGAACGCCGGTGGTAGTATGTTAAGCCGGGGGGATTTGAGTTATGTGATCCGTGGAATCGGTCTGGTTAAGGACTTGGAAGACTTGGGGCATATCGTGATCAAGACAGTGAATGGTGTCCCGGTCTACTTGAATGATATCGGTAAACTGAAATACGGAAACTTGGAGCGTAAGGGCGTTTTAGGTTTTACGGACGATACCCGTGATTACTCCGATGGCGTGGAAGGTATCGTACAAATGCTCAGGGGGAGAATCCGTCCCGGGTGTTGGATGATGTGCATAAGGCGGTAGACGAACTAAATAACGAGACACTTCCCGAGGGAACCCGTATCCATCCGTTTATGGATCGTACGGATTTGGTTAATACGACCTTGCATACCGTATCGCATACGTTGTTCGAGGGTATGGTATTGGTTGTCTTAGTACTGATCTTATTCTTGGGGAGTTGGCGTGGCGCTTTGTTGGTGGCCTTAACCATTCCCTTGTCTCTATTGATTGCCTTTATCTTGATGCATGTTACGAATATTCCTGCGAACCTACTTTCCTTAGGCGCTATAGACTTCGGTATTTTGGTAGACGGAGCGATCGTGATGATGGAGACGGTCTTGAAGAAAAGGGAACGGCATCCGGATGAGGTATTGACGGAAGATTCGATCTTGCGCCGTACGACTGAGGTGGCTCGCCCGATCTTTTTCTCTACATTAATTATTATAACAGCCTATCTTCCTTTGTTCGCTTTTGAGCATATTGAGAAGAAATTGTTTACGCCGATGGCTTATACCGTAGGGTATGCTTTGCTGGGCGCTTTGTGTGTGGCCTTGTTCTTGATTCCGGGATTGGCCTTTTATGCGTATCGTAAGCCGGGAAAGATTTACCATAATCGTTGGTTGGAGAAACTTTCCACGGTTTATCATTCACAAATTGTCCGATTGATGGAGAAGCCAAGACGGGTTATTGTACCGTTACTGGCGATATTGCTGGGAGCGGGGATTTTAAGTTATACCGTAGGAAAAGACTTCTTGCCTCCGTTGGATGAGGGGGCGATCTGGATACAGGTACAGCTTCCTCCGGGTATTTCCATTGAGAAATCGAAGGAGATGGGGGCGGAGCTTCGGAAGACTTTGAAAGAGTTTAAGGAAGTCTCATATGTAATGACTCAAGTCGGTCGCGATGATGAGGGGGCGGAAGCGTTCTCACTCTCTCATGTGGAGTGTGGCGTGGGATTGAAACCCTATAGTACATGGAAATTCGGTAAGACGAAAGCGGATCTGATCGAGGAAATGGCGGCTAAGTTGGAGACCATGCCCGGCTACTCGGTCGGTTTCTCCCAGCCGATCATCGATATGGTGATGGATCAGATCGCTGGGGCTCATAGTGATTTGGCGCTGAAGATTTATAGCGATGATATTACGGAAAGTCGCCATATTGCGGATCAAGTCGCTAATGTGTTGAAGGAAATACCGGGTGCTGCCGACGTAGCGGTAGATCAAGAGCCTCCGTTGCCGCAATTGCAGATTATTGCGGATCGTGCCCGTATCGCCCAGTATGGCTTGAACGTGTCGGATGTGCTGATTTGATTGAGTTAGCGATCGGTGGAGCTCTATTTCCCAGATATTTGTCGGAAGTAAAGTTATGACGTGATTTGTCGTTTCGATGACGCTAGCCGCAATTCTCCCGAACGTATCGGAAATCTATTGCTGACTACCGGTTCCGGAACAAAGATTCCTCTTTCGCAAGTAGCGGAGATTAAGATGACAACTGGTGCCAGTACGATTACCCGTGAGATGAATAAGCGGCACTTGACGGTACGGGTTAATTTACGTGGCGTGGACTTGACGGCGTTCTTGAATAAGGCGAATGCGTTGATCGATAAAGAGGTGAAATACGATCATGATTCCGTGCATTTGAAATGGGCCGGACAGTTCGAGAACCAGCATCGTGCGTATGCCCGTTTGGGGGCTGTGGTTCCTTTGGCGTTGGGGCTGATGCTGCTTTTGTTGTTTGCGGCTTGCGGTAAATTCCGGCAGGCGGCTTTGATGATGAGTGTCGTTCCCTTGGCTTTGTTTGGTGGTATGCTGGCGTTGAATGTGCGGGGAATGACGTTGAATGTTTCCTCGGCGGTTGGTTTTATCGCCTTGGTCGGTGTCGCTATCCAAATGGCGTGATCATGATTTCCCATATCAATAACTTACGTACGAGGGAGCGGGATTTGAAAGATGCGGTGATAACGGGAACCAAGCACCGTTTCCGTCCGATCTTGATGACGGCTACGGTTGCGGTCTTGGGATTGCTTCCTGCCTCTGTCAGTACGGGGATCGGTTCGGACGTGCAGCGTCCCTTGGCTACGGTAATCGTTTACGGGCTTTTATTTGCTACGGTAATCACGCTTTATGTGCTTCCCGCTTTATACTATATGATCGAGAAGCATTATGAGGGGAAGGATTTGACGCCGGTATCGGAGGAAAAAGAGCTACACGCTTAATCCGGCGGTGGAATTAAAAAGATGTACTATGTTTAGATTAGAAGATATGAAGAAATATATAATCCTGTCGTTACTCTGCGGATGCTTATCCGCGAATGCCCAGACCATGGTTCCGCTTACGTATCGGCAATATATGGAGCGGGTTGCGGAAGGTAACCTTGAGTATGCGTCGGAGAAATTGAATGTGCCGGCCGCTAAGGCGAGGTAACGGCGGCAAAGGTGTTTAACGATCCGAATCTTTCCGTGTCTTATTTCAATAATGAGAATAATTCCTTGCAGATGGGAGAAGGTGTTGAGGTAGAACTGAGCAAAACTTTCTCTTTTGGGAAACGGGGTGCGAATATCTCATTGGCACGTAGCGAGAGTGAGTTGACCGAGGCATTGTTGGCCGATTATTTCCGGAATCTCCGGGCAGACGCTACGATTGCTATATGGAAGCCTTAAAGCAACATGAGTTGTATAAAGTAAAGGAGAATGCCTATGAGAATATCCGGGCATTGGCGGAGAGCGACAGTATCCGTTTCTCTTTAGGGCAAATCCGTGAGGTGGACGCTACGCAGAGCCGGGTGGAGGCCGGGGTCTTGCGGAACGAGTTGTTGCAAGCCGGTGCGGAATTAAAGAATGCTTTCTCGAACTTAAACCTCTTGACAGGGACTTTCAGTATGGATACTTTATTTCACCCAGAGGCCGAGTTACGTATGGAGCCTCGGAATTTTATCCTTGTTGACTTAATAACAGCGGCAAGCGAGGGGCGTACGGATTGGTAGCTGCCTTAAAAAACAAGGAAGTGGCCGCTAGAGCCTTGAAAGTAGCTCGCCGGGAGCGGAATACGGATGTGGATTTGTCTATCGCCGTAAGCCGTAATGCCCGGGTTTATAATGAGGAAGCCCCGGCGCCTCCTTTTACCGGAGTGACGGCAGGTATCGCTGTTCCTTTGAAATTCTCTAATTTCAATAAGGGGACGGTTCGTGCCGCTCGTTATCGGGAGCAACAAGCGGAAGCGCAATATAAGCAGGCTCTTTTGCAAGTGCAGACGGAGGTGATGCAGGCATATCGCAATTATCAATCTTTCGCCGAGCAAGTCAATCATTATCAGGATGGGCTTTTAAGGCAAGCCCGTGAGGTGATGGATGGCAAGATTTACAGCTATAATAGGGGGGAAGTCTCTTTGTTGGAAGTCTTGGACGCCCAGCGTACTTACGATGAGGTACAAGCTCAGTATATTGAGACGCTGTTTAATTACAGCTCAGCCTTGGTCGAATTAGAACGTTCGACGGGTATTTGGGATATTGAGATTTGATTTGCGCTATAATTCAGAAAAGTAACAAGGGATAAATTGTAAGACGCTTACATTTCTATCCCTTGTTATTTTATCTGAATAAATCCATCAGTTATCCGGTGATTGCCTAGTATCGAATATCTGATATTTCAGTAAATGATTCTTCTGCATGTTTAGACCATTGGATTTCTTTTACCATGAAGCCAACTTTTTTGTAGTTTTTTCTTCAGCGCTTTTTGCGTACAATAATCCCCATTGTTGAAATCTACTTCAGATTCAGCTATCTTACAAGTTAATTCAGCCTCGTCTGGTGCCCAAGGATAAAGACTCTCCTTTTGCTTGGCAAGGCATAGACGTTTTATATAGGTCTCCACTTTCGATAATCTTTCCTCATCCATGCCTTTTATCAAGTCATAGAGATATTCTTTCCGTAAATTTAATTCCATCGTTGTCATAACGATTTGTTTTTTAGGTTTCTTAAACTAGACAAAGATAGCGTATATATTTGGATATTATGTATTTTTGCATCTAAAAAATGAGCGCATGATATTCTACTTTACAGGGACAGGAAACTCCCGTTGGGTTGCGGAAGCGTTAGGAACGGCTTTCGATGAGCCGTTGGTTTCCATTGCCGATGCGTTGAATGAGGGTAAGGATGAGAATGTTTATCCATTGAGGGAGAGGGAGAAAGTGTTTTTTGTGTTTCCTGTCCATTCTTGGGGGCCGGCTGTATTGGTGTCCCGTTTTATTTCCCGGTTGATCCTGTCTGGATATAAAGGCAAGAGGTTTATTTCGTCTGTACTTGTGGTGATGATTGTGGATATACGGATCGGATCATGCGGAGCACCTTGGCGAGACGGGGAATTACCTTAACCGGAGGATTCTCTATACAAATGCCGAACAATTATATCTTAATGCCCGGCTTCGACGTGGATAGTAAGGAGGTAGAGACTGAAAAACTGAAAAAAGCACCGGAACGTGTAGACGAGATCGTAGAGGCGATCCGGCAGAAGAAAAATCCCTCTTTGTATTGTGCGGGAAGTGCCCCTCTTTTGAAGAGCTATATGGTCTATCCGTTATTTACTCACTTTGCGATAGGCAGCAACCGATTTTATGCTACGGATACCTGTATCTCTTGCGGTATCTGTGCGAAGGTCTGTCCGACCGGTACGATTTCCCTGTCGGGTGACGGAAAACCGGAATGGGCTGATACTTGCGTTCAGTGCGTTGCCTGTATTCATCGTTGTCCGGTGCGTGCGATAGAATATGGGACGATCTCGTTGAAAAAGGGACGTTATCATCACCCAGAGTTTAAGTAATCAATAAATAGAATAGAGAAATGAAGCAATTTTGTATGATGGCGCTTGCCGGCCTTTTGGTGGTTGGTTGCCAAGAAGTTCCAAAAGGATATGTTATCAATGGCGAGGTAGAGAATATGCCCGACGGCAAGATTTACTTGAAGTCATTCCGTAATAAAATGTTCTTTGACGTGGATACGGCAGAGGTAAAAGACGGGAAATTCACCTTTAAGGGTGAGGTAGATCAGCCTTTACTTTTTGGTTTGGCAACCGAGAATATGAACTATCCGGTTCAGCTCTTCTTGGAGAATACGGATATGAATGTCAAGATCGGGAATGACGGGGAGACCATCACCGTACGGAACTCGCCGGTGAATGATGTCTTTCAAGAAAATGCGGAGAAGGTATTTGAGGAAGGGTATGATATTGACAGTTTGATTTCGAAATATCCGGATTCTCCGGCGGCGGCGTTCTATCTATATCGTTATTTTACCTACCAATTATCTTTGGATGATTTGAAGGCGACTCGTGCGAAGATTTCCCCGGCATTGGCGAATAGTCCTTATGTGAAGGACTTGGACGGTATTATCAAGCAATTAGAACACGTACAGATCGGACAAGTCGCTCCGGAGTTTTCCTTGCCGGATACTGCAGGAGTTTCTGTGTCATTGTCGGACTTTAGGGGAAAATATGTGTTATTGGATTTTTGGGCCTCTTGGTGTCCCCCGTGTCGCAAGGAAAACCCTAACGTGGTAAATGCCTTCCAGCAATATAAGGATAAGAACTTACGATCGTAGGTATATCCTTGGACAAGGATAAGGCTAAATGGCAGAAAGCGATCGCAGACGATCATCTGACTTGGGCTCACGTTTCCGACTTGAAATATTGGGATTCTGAGATCCTGCTCTTTATGGGGTACGAGGTATTCCGGCAAATGTGTTATTGGATCCGAATGGGGTGATCATCGCCAAGAATATCACTGGAGAAGACTTACAGAA
>ENA-OQDF01000479-OQDF01000479.1-human-gut-metagenome-genome-assembly--contig:-NODE-479-length-16379-cov-1.625277_pt1 | contig 16379 bp, 19 predicted proteins | sample MGYA00242769_ERZ504597 | MGnify/ENA primary metagenome ERZ504597 (study PRJEB26092, sample SAMD00036305) | human gut metagenome | host: Homo sapiens | study: EMG produced TPA metagenomics assembly of...
GGCAATGGTTCGGCCACCGTCTGCACCTTTTATTGGAAGCGAAACGTACCTTGTAGGTCTTAATGCTGTTTGGATTGACTGACACTTCCAAGCGATTTCCACTGAATGTAGCCTTACCGATGGTCTTTTCCGTACCATCTGCTTCTACAGCAGCCACAAGGTTGTCGGCAAAGACAATCGAGGCTTTCTGCGCCTGCTTGCCTGCAGCTTCATACACGCGTACCACATATTCATCTGAACTTTCGGCTTTCTTTAAGGCTTTAATAAGTACATTCCGGTTATCGGAAAAGCCAATGAATAGCTCTTACCTAATTCGCCGCGATGCTTTCCAACAACGAACGCCTTGATGCGCTGGTTCAGCAGTTCAGCATTCTCGCGGGTTTGAACTACATCCAAAGCGCCCACATGACCTACCAAGCTGTAAGTAAAGGTATGGTGACCGAAGTCCTGACGATCTTGATAAGCATAGTTCTTTTTTGTCTTCGGAGTGTGCAGCAAAGTGAGACGCAGGGTGTTGTTATCAGGCTTGTCCCAGCCATATTTGCTGTCGTTCATGATGGAAACGCCATAAGAACCGTTAGCGTCCGTTAAATCTGCCCAATATTGAGCATATACTTCGTAAGCGGTCAAGATGTTGTTTCCTCTCTGCACGCTGCCTACGCCCAAGTCGTAAGTGGCCACCTCATTATTCAAATTGAGGGGAAACTCAGCCTTCAACAGAGCGTTGGTAGACTGCCAGTCCACTTCGTTAGTAAAGTCAATGCGGTGGGCCAATACACCTTCATACAAATGGATGTACTGGCGGAAAAAAGAATCATCGTGACGTTTCTCCACGCAGAGAGTCTTACGTAATGCGCCGTTTTCGCAAAGAGTCACTTTCACATCCTCGGTGATGGAGATAGGAGTAGCGTCCACAGTCTCTTTCAATATCTCCCATGCCGGCCATTCGAATGACTTGTTTTCAGTGAAGAGGGCTAAACGAATAGCCTTACCAGCCTTTACCAATTCCTTGTTGTTTCTCTTGTCAAACAGTGAAGTAATGTCACCGTTCTCATTCAATGTCAGTTTGTAGAACGAATTTTCAACACTTGCAGCTTCAACAGCAGGCATCTCTTTTCCTTCGCCGGAGAGGCGGACATCGTAAACTGCGTATCCATTGGCGGGTACAGTGGCTTCTACTAACAAGCGGACCTTTCCATCAGTATATGAAACCAACTGAGAAACCACCAACTTGCCTTGTTCGTTATATACAGCCACACTTTTGGGAAAACGGGAAGCCTCCACTTCGATGATCACCACATCTGCAGCCTTGAAGCCCGAAGCGTTATAGAGCACTACGGGAATCCCCTTGACACGAGTATCAAGCTTGCCTGCCACACTTCCCACAGAATGAGTCAGGATACCGGAGAACTGTTTCAGAGAGAGAAGTTCATCGTTCCAAGAAAATTCATAGGCACGGGGAATGCTGGTACCAGTCAAATCATCGTGGAATTGGTGGAATATGAAGCGCTGCCAAGACTCCGTCAGGCTCTTGCAGGATATTCGGCAACCCCCAAAAGGGCAGCAGCCACAGAAGCACGTTCAGCGGCATCACCCAAAGTTCATTTTGACGATTATAGAGTTTCATAGCAGCCTGTGAAGTGTAGCAGCCGGTTCCATGAACGTCCATCAGCAATTCACCGTCAAATACGGGGAGCTCGGGATGGCTGCCATAGGCTGGTAATCCTTGAACAACTGGTCACTGGCTGCACTGATAATCTTCAACGGACCGTCTCCCTTGATACCTTTCTCCACGGAAGCCACAGAAGCGATGGTAGGTGAACCGCCCACATCACCTGTTCCATAGTAGCGGTAAACGGTATTCAGGGGAGTGCATTTGGAGAGTTCCATCAAATATTTATTTTCTGAAAGGTCTTCATTATCCCAACGACGACCGTAATCATATCCGTGAGCCAGCATGACGGACGCTCCATCCACTCCTTTCCACAGTCCGATGGTAAAGGGATGCTTGCTCTTACCGTAGAAAGATTGTTACGCCAATCCAGCTTCTGTGAAGAGAAACCTATCAGTCCACAATGGGCAGCAACAGTAGCAATGTCCAACCGAATCCGAAGCAATCGGGAAGGAAGATGTCGGTACTTTCTACCCCCAGCTCCTTACGATAGAACTCCTGCCCCAGCATAATGTTGCGAATAAACGATTCAACAGACGGCACCAAAGTGTCGGTAGCATCCCAACTGGCCCCACTCACATGCCATCGACCTGCCTTTACAAAAGCCTTCATCAGTTCATATTCACGAGGATAATATTCCTTCATCCAAGCATATTTCACTCCACCTTCAAAATTAAAGATATAGTCGGGGTACTGGTTCAAAAGGAAAAGGTTCTGATTCAAGGTATTCCAAACATAATCCTTAATAGTAGTCTGAATGTCCCAGTTCCACTGCGTGTCCAAGTGGGCATCTGCACCATGTACGCTTTTGCTTTCTTCGGTGCAACGGTCTGAGCCGATAATTGTCCTCCTGCAACGGCCAACATCACGGCTCCCGCTATCAGATGGGTCTTCCCCATCAGTATTCGTCTCTTTTTCATGGTTTTGTTATTATTGTTTTTTCGTAAAAGATAATGTCAATTCGATATAAACCACCGCATTCTTTGTTATAAATGTGCTGCCTCCTCTAGCCGCAAACCGCTCTTTCACCTTCTCTCTTTAGCCTCCATCCGGCAACAATAGTTTTCTGACATGTGGAATGTTGGTAACAAAAATAGCCCATCCTTCACTCTCATACTGTACAGATTCGCGACATAGATATGTAAAAGTCGTCTGTGGCATGATTTTATATATTTATGTCATAAATAGCATACATTTCCTACAGAATACAAACTACTTTTGTATATTGTAAAAATCCAAAAGCTAAGAACATGAAAAAACAATTCCTACTCTCGGCAGTTCTCTGCCTCTCACTGACCGCTTTCGGACAGAAAGTACATCAACTGGCCTCACCCAGCGGAAACATCCGCATCTCGGTGGAGCTGACCGATCAAATCCAATATGATGTAACCCAAGGAAATCAAACACTGATGGACAACTGTGTCATTGGTCTGGAAACTGCCAACCACCAGCTGGGCATCCATCCTAAACTAAACAAAGTAGTACGCCAAAATGTAAACGAGGAACTGACTCCCATCGTACCCCTGAAATTCTCTACTATAACCAACCGCTACAACCAATTGCTACTGAAGTTTAAAGGAGGCTATTCAGTAGAGTTCCGTGCCTTTGATGACGGATTCGCCTACCGCTTCCTTACTGACCTGAAAGGCGAGCAAGAAATAATGAATGAAATCCTCCGCCTGAACTTTGTGGATGATTGCCTGCTACATCTTCAGCAACCTGACGGCTTTAAGACTTCCTATGAAGAAGAATATCGCCACCAAACAAGCAGCGAGTGGAAAAACTCCAATCGCATGGCTCTGCTTCCCCTTTTAGCCAGCACACCCAAAGGTGACAAAATCCTCATGAGTGAAACCAATCTGACAGACTATCCCGCCATGTTTCTGAAAAACGATGGACAAGGCGGCATTACCGCCGTCTTCCCCCGTCTGCCTCTTGAATTCGGAGAAGACGGTGACCGCAGTCTCAAGATTCTGAAAGAAGCCAACTGCATAGCCCGTACCGCAGGCAAGCGCAGTTATCCATGGCGTTACTTCGTCATTACCGACGATGACCGCAAACTTATAGAAAACACTCTATCCTATCGCCTCGCTGAAAAGAATGTCATAGAAAACACCTCTTGGATTAAACCAGGACTAGCCAGCTGGGAATGGTGGAACGGAGCCACACCCTACGGCCCCAACGTGGACTTCAAAGCAGGTTGCAACCTTGACACCTACAAATACTTCATCGACTTCGCATCCCACTACGGCGTAGAATATATAGTAATGGACGAAGGCTGGGCCATGAACACCCGCAACCCCTATAAACCCAATCCCTCGGTAGACATACACGAACTCATCCGCTACGGCAAAGAAAAAAACGTAGGCATTGTGTTATGGCTCACTTGGCTTACGGTAGAAAACCACTTTGACCTATTCGAAACTTTCGAAAAGTGGGGTGTGAAAGGCGTAAAGATAGATTTCATGGATCGTAGCGACCAATGGATGGTAAACTTCTATGAACGCGTAGCACATGAAGCCGCCAAACACCATCTCTTCGTTGACTTTCACGGTGCTTTCAAACCTGCCGGATTAGAATACAAATACCCAAACGTACTCTCCTACGAAGGCGTAAGAGGTATGGAGCAAATGGGCGGATGCGTCCCGACAACAGTGTCTATTTCCCCTTCATACGCAACGCAGTAGGAGCCATGGACTATACTCCCGGCGCCATGCTTAGCATGCAGCTGAAGTCTACCATTCCGAACGTCCCAATTCCGCCAGCATCGGCACACGTGCCTATCAGATGGCACTCTTTGTTCTTTTTGAAACCGGCCTGCAGATGATGGCAGACAATCCTACCCTCTATTATCGCAACGACGAGTGTACACGTTTCATCACCCAAGTACCCCAAACATGGGACGAAACCATCGCTCTCGAAGCCAAAGCAGGAGAATATGCCATCGTGGCCAAACGCAAAGGAGAACAATGGTATATAGGAGGCATGACCAACAACCGCGAACGTGAACGGGTCTTTAACATCTCCCTTGATTTCCTGCAAGAAGGAAAAATTATCTCATGACCTCTTTTGAAGACGGCATCAACGCTGACCACCAAGCCATGGACTACCGCAAGCAAGAACAATCCTTGAAGAAAGGCGACCATATCACAGTCCGTTTGGCACGCAACGTGGATTCGCTGCGGTCATTCGCTAATCATATCCATACCTATCTGCTCCGTACAAATACATTTCTAAGGATACGGAGCAGATACAAAGCAAACTGTAAGCCTACAACTAAAGAAATATATTGCAAATATTGACTGTTTCCACCTTAAAATATATCTTTGCAACTCAAAATCAATACAACAAGCCACATGAAAGACATATACTGGAAAGGCCATACGATTTTATTGCTTATCAGCCTCTTATGCTGTTTTCCGGATTTTGTGTACGCTTACAGCCTACGGCAATTCTCCAATAAAAACGGTCTTTCCAATAGTGCCATCCAATCCCTTTACCAAGATAGCCAAGGTGTACTATGGATAGAACATGCGACGGACTGAACGTGTTTGACGGCAACAATATCCACCTATATACGCCCGTTGATGTGTCACGCAACCTATTGTCAGGCAACATTATCAGCCAGATCGTAGAATCAGAGCCAGGCATACTGTGGTTACAAACCAACTACGGGTTAGACAGATTGGATACATACCGACAGACTGCCGGACCTTTACCGAATTCAAGGACAACATCTTCTTGGCACGAAGCAACAACAAGTGCATGTTAGTGCTGAAAGATGACGGAAATCTGTATCACTACCAACAAGAGAACCAGAAATTTCTCCAGTTAAACATCTCTTCCATGGATTTTAATAAAGTACTGTCCATGACCATTGATTCCAACAACCTGCTTTGGATATTCGCAACTGGAAACAACACTCGTTGCTATCGTCTGAACCACACGGGAAAAAGCGTGACACTGATTCCGGAAAAGCCATTTGGACATCACGGCTTGAAGCATGCCTTCATCGGAGAAGATTCAGCCTACTTCATTGATGAGACCTATGCCCTCTACGAATATAGTTTCAGCAACCGACAGTGTTACTACATTGCCGACCTGAAAGACGAAATAGAAAAACGAGGTGAAGTATCTTCCATCATCAAACGAGAAAATGACTTCTGTATCGGTTTCAAAAGCAGCGGCTTGATAGTACTGAAATATGAAGCAAACCAAAAGATTAAATACCGTATAGAATACACTGAAATACAGTCGGGCATCTTCTGTCTGATGAAAGACAAATTTCAAGATATCGTATGGGTAGCTACCGACGGAGAAGGGTTATACATGCTTACAATGACACATTCACCATGACCAACACCCTGCTCAACACTCCCGCATATCAGGTGAACAACCCGGTACGCAGCCTTTACCTCGACCCACAGCAAACCTTATGGATAGGAACCAAAGGCAGTGGCATATTGCGTATACCGAATTATCTTGTCAACAATACACCCGAAAAACATGATCGTCTCATCACCGGTAACAGCACATTGACCGACAACTCCGTCTACTGTTTTGCACCCGGTGGAAAAGACCGACTTGGATAGGTACGGAAAACGGAATCAATTATTATTCCTACTCTACCCACCAATGAAAGAACTGGCGGTACAAGCCAATGGAACCAAAGTGAAATATGTGCACTCCATTGATCAAACCAATGACAGTACACTTTGGATTTCCACCGTGGGCGAAGGAATCGTAAAGGTGACACTAGAAAATCAGAGAAAAGATCCTATTGTGAAGCATGCTACACGGACTTTGGTGAGTAACGGACATATGGCATCAAACTATTTTTCACCTCCTACCGTGAAAGCAGCTCTACGCTGTGGTTCGGGAACAGAGGCTCGGAGCCTACCGCATTGATGTACGTACTGGAGAAATGGCACAGTTCCGCTTCAACAACTTGGTAAACAGCCAAACCGCCAACGATGTGTTCGCCATACACAAAAACGAGCAAGGCTACTGGCTGGGCACTGGATCAGGCTTCTCCGCTTCTACTCAAACGAAGACGGAAACCCAGACAGCATCAGTGCAAAGCTCTACACCAACAGCACCGTACATGGTATCTTGGAGGACAACCGAGGCAATCTCTGGGTGAGTACCAATCAAGGATTAATGAGACTCAATCCCCAAGAACAGACCAAGCAGACCTACAACAACGGAAACGGACTGGCCGTGACCGAATTTAGTGATGGAGCCTTCTACAAAGACAATGCTACGGGAATCCTTTTCTTTGGAGGTGTAAACGGCTTCGTCACCGTGAAGCCCGATTCTTACATCACCACGGACTATATGCCCGAAATCAGCCTGAAAGGACTTTCCATCTTCGGTAAGGAATACAACCTGCATGACTTTTTACATTACAAAGACGGGAAGCCCGTGCTACAACTGGACTACAAACACAACTTCTTCCAGCTCAACTTCCGGATAACAGACTACATTAACGGAAACGACTATTTCTACTCCTATAAACTAAAGGAAGCAAGCGACCAATGGATAGAAAACGGAGTTTCACCCAATGCCATCTTCTCCAACCTTTCCCCCGGAGAATATACTCTGTTTGTGAAATACCGCAACAACATCAACGGTAAAGAAAGCCATCCGCAAGCCTTCACCATTTACATCGCTCCTCCCTGGTATCTCAGTACCTGGCCTATGTGGGCTACTTTTTGTTAGGGTTACTATTATGTACAGGCATAGTCGCCTATGCATTCTATACCTACCGCCTGAAGCGGCAGCACATGATGAAGAAAATGGAACGACAGAAAAAAGAGGAAGTCTATGAATCAAACTACGCTTCTTCACCAACATCACCCACGAGTTTTGCACCCCCTCACCTTGATTCAGGGACCGTGCGAGAAGATACTCACCCACAAGGAGACAGATATCTACACGCACCGCTACGCCAAGATGATTCAGCAAAATGTGGAAAAGCTGAATGGTCTCATTGTGGAATTGCTGGAGTTCAGAAGACTGGAAACGGAAAACAAAATGCTCTCCATACAGCCGCAACCTGTTTCCGAAAAGTTAAGGGACATCGCCGAATCCTTCGGTGACATGGCGGAAACAGAGAAATGAACTACTGCCTTGACATAGCCCCCGAACTGACATGGAACACCGACCTGAGCTGCTTCAACAAAATAGCCGGAAACCTCATATCCAACAGCTTTCAAGTACACACCGACAAGGGGAACATCAGCGTAACATTGTACACGAAAAACGAACGTCTTATTTTGAAGATAGCCAATACCGGCAAAGGCATCACACCGGAAAATCTCGGAAAGATATTCGACCGCTATAAGATTCTCGACTCCGTGGAGATGAACGGCAAAAACTCAAGAAACGGACTGGGGTTGGCCATCTGCAAAAACATGGTGACCCTGTTGGAAGGAGACATAAACATCGAAAGCACACCGGGCGAACTGACCACCTTCACTGTAAGCCTTCCCTCGCTCCCCCCAAACGGACAAGAAGTACCGCAAACTGCATACGAAGCGGCTTCTCCAAGCATTCCCACCGAAGAAGTGCAAGAATTGCCCGAAAAATACACCCAAGAATTCGACGCAAACAAGCAGACGGTCATGGTGATAGATGATGACCCTTCCATGCTGTGGTTCGTATCCGAAATATTCACAGAGAAATACAACGTACTCTCTTTCAATAATGCCCAAAAGGCATTAGACAGCCTGGAGCAACGACAGCCAGATCTCATCATCTCAGACGTGATGATGCCCGATATAGATGGGTTATCCTTCACCTCCACCATCAAGCAACACAAGCTGTGGAGCATATTCCCCTAATCCTGCTCTCAGCACTGCATCACGAAGACGACCAAGTAAAAGGACTGGAATCGGGGGCGGATGCCTATGTCACCAAGCCTTTCAATGTGAAATATTTGGAAAAGATGGTCTATCATCTCATCCGCCGCGAAGAAAACCTGAAGGAATATTATAGTTCGGCACTCAGCACCTTTACCTGGAAAGAAGGAAGCTGCTTGCACAAAGAAGAACAAGAATTCTTAGAGAAAATGACAGAAGTCATTGAAAAGAACTTAGCCAATCCAGACCTGCAAGTAGAACTTTTGAGTAAGGAAATGGGCTACAGCAGCCGGCAGTTCTACCGCAAACTGAAACCACTTACTGACAAATCGCCTGCCGACATCATCAAAGAATACCGCCTCTCCACGGCGGAACGCTTGTTAGTCTCCAGCAACTTCACCATCGAAGAGCTGATGGACCGCACGGGATTCACCAACCGAAGCACTTTCTATAAAGCTTTTTCACAACGTTACGGAATGCCACCCCGTCAATACTGCGAACAGCAAAAGAAGAACGTGAAGGAAGGACAGGAAATCACTAATACTTAATCATCTTATACCATCTGTATTTATGAAAAGAAGCTCTTTTTTGAGTATCGCATTCACCGGGCTGCTTGCTACCGCAACAGCACAAACTCACGAACAACCCGAATGGAATGACCTGAACATTTCGGGAGTGAACAAAGAAACGGCATGCCAAACCGCTATTCCCTTTGCCGACGAAGGACAAGCCCTACGCCTGAGCATCGAGGAATCCCCCTATTATCAAACTCTGAACGGTACATGGAAATTCCATTGGGTGGCCGACCCCGAAAAACGGCCGAAGGATTTCTTCAAGCCCGACTACGACGTAAGTGGCTGGGATAACATCAAAGTGCCCGCCACATGGCAGATAGAGGCTGTACGCCATAATAAGCCCTGGGACAAGCCTTTGTATTGTAATACCATTTACCCTTTCTGTGATTACAGTAAAGGAGTACAATGGCCCAACGTCATCCAACCTCGCCCGGCAGACTATACTTTTGCCAACATGCCCAATCCCGTAGGCAGTTACCGACGTGAATTCACTTTGCCCACATCTTGGAAGGGCAGAGATGTATTTATTCGCTTCAATGGAGTGGAAGCAGGTTTCTATCTTTGGTTGAACGGTAAAAAGTGGGCTATTCAGAAGACAGCTACTTACCTGCCGAGTTCAATCTGACTCCCTATTTACAAGAAGGAAAAAACACAGTGGCGGTTGAAGTGTACCGTTTCACCGATGGAAGTTTTCTTGAATGTCAAGATTTCTGGCGGTTCAGCGGTATCTTCCGCGATGTATTCCTATGGTCAGCACCACGCACGCAAATTAGGGACTTCTTCTTCCGAACCGACTTGGACGGAGATTATCGTAATGCTACAGTTTTTTGGACGTGGAAATCACCGGTAAGAAAAGTTCTGCCGAACTCATAGTGAAGCTCTCCGACACAGAAGGAAAGGAAGTGCTATCACGCACTATCCACGCCACAAAAATAGGTAGTACCCATCTGGAATTCGATGTGAAGAACCCACTGAAATGGACAGCCGAAACACCCAGCCTCTACAACCTGACCCTGACCCTAAAACAGAAAGGAAAAGTGACAGACCTACGTAGTGTAAAGGTAGGCTTCCGCGAAATAGAGTTTGCCAAAAACGGACAACTGCTAATTAACGGCAAACCCACTCTTTTCAAAGGTGTCAACCGCCACGATCACAGCCCATTGAATGGCCGTACCGTCTCCAAAGAAGAGATGGAAAAGGACGTACAACTAATGAAAGCGCTGAACGTAAATGCTGTCCGTACCTCCCATTACCCCAACAACCCTTACTTTTACGACCTATGCGACCGCTATGGCATCTATGTATTGGCAGAAGCCAATGTAGAGTGCCACGGCGAAATGCGTCTCTCACACGAGCCACAGTGGGAAAAATCATTCACCGAGCGCAACGAGAACCAAGTGAAACGTTCCGTAACCACGCTTCCATCGTAATGTGGTCCATGGGCAACGAATCGGGAAACGGAAACAACTTCTCCACTGCTGAAAAGGCCATCAAACGTTTGGATACTACCCGCCCCACCCACTACGAGGGAAACAGTTCCTTCTGCGACGTGACCAGTTGCATGTACAAGTGTGGACTGGCTGGAAAACGTAGGCCGTGAACGATTGGAGAAAATACAAAAGGGCGAAGATCGTGAAACCTCACGTAGTATGCGAGTATGCCCATGCCATGGGAAATTCCATAGGAAACTTCAAGGAATACTGGGAAACCTACGAACGCTATCCGGCACTCATCGGAGGTTTCATTTGGGATTGGGTGGACCAAAGCCTGCGTATGCCCACTCCCGACGGCAAAGGCTTCTACATGGCCGTAGGCGGTGACTTTGGTGACAAGCCCAACGACGGTAACTTCTGTACCAACGGCGTCATCTTCTCCGACCGTACATTATCTGCCAAATCCTATGAAATGAAGAAGATACATCAACCCATCCGCATAGAAGCATTAGGGAATGGCAAATATAGAATCAGCAACAAGCGATTCCATGCAATATGGAAGACCTCTACGGGAGATACGAAATAACGGAAGATGGAAGGACCGTCTGCTCAGGCAATCTGGAAGATTTGAAGCTGGAAGCACAGGCAAGCAAAGTCATCACCCTGCCAGACATACCCGCAACGAAGGTACCCGGAGCAGAATACTTTATCAATTTCAGTTTCTGCCAAAAAAGAGATACCGAATGGGCAAAAGCCGACTACGAGGTAGCCACCGAACAATTCAAGCTATCAAGCAGCGAGAAACCTATATTCGTACCCGAAAAAGGAAACATCAATCTAAACGAAACTGCCGACGCATTGGTGGTGAAAGGTGAACGTTTTGAAGCTGTCTTCTCCAAGGAAGAAGGAACTTATCGGCATATACATTGAATAATATCCCCCTGATAAGTAAAGGACTCGAACTGAACCTCTTCCGTGCTCCCACCGACAACGATAAACAGGTAAGTGGCGATTGGCAACGCAAAGGCCTTTACCAGCTGCAAGCGGAAACCGGCAAATGGGAAACCCACCAAGAAGAGGACAGAATAACCCTGCACATCCGGAACTGCCACAAAGGTAAACTCGGTTTTGAGTATCGCACAGAAATAGAATACACCGTAAATGCCGATGGTTCCATCATGGTGAACAGTGTCATCATCCCGGTATCCGACAGCGAAATCATTCCGCGTGTGGGCTATCGAATGGAACTGCCCGAAGGCTTCGAGCGTATGCGTTGGTATGGACGTGGCCCATGGGAAAACTACGTAGACCGCAAGGATGCCACCCCAATAGGCGTATACGAAAGTACAGTATCCGACCAATGGGTGAACTATGTAAAGCCTCAGGAGATGGGTAACCATGAAGAGGTACGCTGGATTTCCATCACCAACGCCGACGGTATGGGCTTCGTTTTCGTGGCAGGCGACCAAATGGCGGCTTCTGCCCTGCATGTCAGAGCACAAGACATGGCAGACCCCGACCATCTGCAAAAACTGATTCACAAATACGACATCCCGATGCGCAAGGAGACAGTTCTTTGTCTTGATGCCCACAATCGTCCTCTGGGCAACGCAAGCTGCGGTCCAGGCCCGATGAAAAAATACGAACTGCAAGCAACTCCCGTAGCATTCAGCTTCATCATGATGCCTTTGGAAAGAAGCTACACGCAAAGTGAGCTTACCAAGAAAGCACGCGTACAGATGCCTGCATGCATGCCCGTAATGGTAGAACGCGATAACAACGGTTACCTGCAAATGAGTACCGGAACTCCGGACGCGACCATCTTCTACAGCCTTAACGGTAACGAATACCGGGAATACACAGCTCCATTCGAGTTCATTGACGGTGGAAAGATACAAACATACGCTGTTTCTGGAAAATTAGGCAAGAGCCTGGTCACTACTATGGAACTACCCATATTCGTAGACCACTCGGCATGGAAGGTGGTCTCCTCCAGCAGCGACAGCCAAGGAGAAGAGGCGCAAAACGCATCGATGGAGACCCTTCCACGTATTGGCACACCCGTTGGCACGAACCCATTCCAGAGTTTCCACACAGCATTGTGGTAGACATGGCTTCCCTACTGGTAGTGGACAAATTCATCTACACAGCACGACATTCCAATGATAACGGACACGTCAAAGACTACGAGCTAAGCTTCAGCAAAGACGGAAAAAATTGGGAAAGCACCGTCAAAGGTACATTCTCCAATCTGACGTCTGCCCAAACCATAACATTGGAAACACCCGTCACTGCCCGTTACTTCAAATTCGTTCCCTTGTCCGAAATGCACGGCAGGAAATGGGCTTCGGCAGCCGAACTGAATGTGAGCATCCTGAAAAACATCAGCGGAGCATCCCAGAGACAAATAGTGGTCTCCGTAGACAGCGATGCAGACAACAGCATGAAGCTGGCGGCAGACGGTAACATAAACACCTATTGGCACACGGTACACAACCAATTCTACATAGCTCCCTACCCTCATGAGATACATCTTTCCCTATCCAAAGAGGCCACTATAAAGGGTATCCGCTACACTCCGCGACAAGATAGCGAAGAAGGACGGATAGCTTCCTATGAAGTATATGCAAGCAAAGATGGAAAAATTGGGGGCAGCCCATTATCTATGGCACCTTCCATATAGGTACAGCAACGCAAACTATAGAATTTACTCCTTGCCGGGCACGTTATGTGAAACTATTGGGATTATCGGCCCAATGACAAAGGAAAGAAAGCTGCCATAGCAGAATTAGAGATAATCTTGGAAGAATAATTTTAGAGGAAAAACTATTAACCATGGAGTTTCAGGGCTTGTGCAAAAACTTGTACAAGTCATGAATTCCACGTTTTCTCCTATAAGTAAAAATCACTTTCCCTTCACTATCCGCTTAATATCATTCAGCTTGTTCAGCGCCTCCAGCGGCGTCAAGTTATTCACATCCAGATTCAGTATCTCATCGCGTATCTGGCACAGCACCGGGTCGTCGAGCTGAAAGAAGCTGAGCTGCATACCACCGCGTGTCTCTCCCACTTCCACCATCGGTTTGCTGGAAATCCCCTGCTGGCGGTTGTCTGTTTCCAGTTGTTTCAGAATGTCATTGGCACGCTTCACGATGCTTTTGGGCATACCCGCCATTTTGGCTACATGAATACCGAAGGAGTGTTCGCTGCCACCGCGCTCCAATTTGCGCAGGAAGATGACTTTGTTATCTATCTCCTTCACCGAAACGTTGTAGTTCTTAATACGCTTGAAGCTTTTCTCCATCTCGTTCAACTCATGGTAGTGCGTGGCAAACAAGGTGCGTGCCTTCGCCTTTGGATGCTCATGGATATGCTCCACAATCGCCCAGGCGATGGAAATACCGTCGTACGTAGAAGTACCGCGTCCCAGCTCGTCGAACAGCACCAGGCTGCGGGGAGAAAGGTTGTTCAAGATATCCGCCGCCTCGTTCATCTCCACCATAAAGGTAGACTCGCCCACGGAAATATTATCGCTGGCACCCACACGGGTGAATATCTTATCCACCAAACCGATATGGGCACTCTCCGCAGGCACGAAACTGCCGATTTGAGCCAGCAGCGTAATCAGCGCCGTCTGCCTCAGCAAAGCGGACTTACCCGCCATGTTGGGACCCGTAATGATGATAATCTGCTGCGTCTGGCTGTCCAGCATCACATCGTTGGCAATATACTTCTCGCCGATGGGGAGCTGCTTCTCAATGACCGGATGCCGTCCCTGATGGATTTCCAGCACGTCGTCGTCGGCAATGACGGGGCGTATATAGTTGTTCTCGCGCGCCGCTGTGGCAAAGGAGAGCAGGCAGTCCAACCGTGCTATCTGGTTCGCATTGATTTGAATGGCAGGAATGAACTCGCTCAAAGATTGTACCAGCTCTGCATAGAGTTGTGTTTCCAGTACCAGTATCTTGTCCTCCGCGCGAGAATCTTCTCCTCGTACTCCTTCAATTCCTGGGTAATATAGCGCTCGGCATTGGCAAGGGTCTGTTTGCGTATCCACTCTGCCGGCACCTTGTCCTTATGCGTGTTGCGCACCTCAATGTAGTAGCCGAAGACATTGTTGTAGCCTATCTTCAAGCTGGGAATCTCTGTCAGTTCGCTCTCGCGCTGCTGTATCTGCAACAGATAATCCTTGCCGGAGTAGGCAATCCGGCGCAACTCGTCCAGCTCGGCACTGACACCGGATTTGATGACACCTCCCTTATTAATCAATAACGGCGGGTCATTGTCTATCTCCCGGTCAATGCGGTCGCGGATAAACTGGCAGATATTCAACTGCTCGCCTATATGGTTCAAGCTGGCATTATCGGCATCCATGCAAGCCGCCTTGATGGGTTCTATCGCCTGCAAAGCCACCTTCAGCGCCACCACCTCACGCGGAGAGACACGCCCTACCGCCACTTTGGAGATGATGCGTTCCAAGTCGCCAATCAAATGCAACTGCTCTTCTATCAACTCTTTGAAATCAGCTGGCGGAAAAAGTATTCCACCACATTCAGCCGCTCGTTAATCGGCTGCACGTCCTTCAACGGGAATACCAGCCAGCGTTTCAGCAGGCGGGCACCCATCGGGCTGATGGTCTTGTCTATCACATTCAGCAGACTGCTGCCACCGTCGTTCATCGACCCCATCAACTCCAGGCTGCGCACCGTGAACTTATCCAGGCGGACATACTTATCCTCCTCGATGCGTGCCAGCGAAGTGACATGCCCTATCTGCGTATGCTGCGTCATGATGAGGTATTGCAGGATGGCTCCCGAAGCGATGATACCGTTCTTGAGATGCTCCACACCGAAGCCTTTCAAGTTCTTCACCTCGAAATGCTTCAGCAGCTTTTCGCGGGCAGATGTCTCGGTAAACACCCAGTCGTCCAACTCGAAGGTGAAGAACTTGCTGCCGAAGTTTCCTTCGAACATCAGCCGCTTGCCACGCTCGAAAAGCACCTCTTGGGGGCAAAGTTGTTCAGCAGCTTGTCCACATATCGAAAGGTCCTTCCGCCGTCAGAAATTCGCCCGTAGATATGTCCAGGAAAGCCACACCGCAGGCACCCTTACCGAAATGCACGGCAGCCAGGAAGTTGTTCTCCCGGTAGTTCAGCACATTGTCGTTGATGGAAACTCCCGGCGTCACCAGCTCCGTGATGCCGCGCTTCACCAGTTTCTTCGTCAGCTTCGGGTCCTCCAACTGGTCGCAGATGGCCACACGCTTGCCGGCACGTATCAGCTTGCAGATAGGTGTCGAGCGCATGATGCGGGAAACCCGCCATTTCGATGGTTTTCCCCTTGCCATTGGCACGTTTGGTCAAGGTAATACCGAGGATTTCGGACGCGACGACGGCATCGGTGGAATAGGTTTCATAGAAGTCACCACAACGAAACAGCATGACAGCATCGGGATGCTTTGCCTTCAAGTCGAGGAACTGCTTCATCATCGGGGTAAGGACAATATCTTCGTGCATACAAGTCTTTAATTTTTAATTTCCAAAGCTTTGAGCCAAGAGAGCAGGAAATCGTCAAGTAAGACCCAAAACTTAATGTGACAAAGATAATTCTTTTTTAGAAAACAGCCACGGAGAGGCTTCAAAACCTTAGCAAGCCTTAACAAAGAGACGCATTTTCCTAAAACATGTTATAAAACAGTCTTTTTTATTTGCTTTATTTGGAGATAAGCAAAAAGTTCGTACCTTTGCAATGTGTTTTTCATAGTATTAGATTTAAGGTTAACAAAGGTTGAGTACAGCGGTACTCCTTTTTTTATGCCCATACCTTCGTATCTTTCC
>ENA-OQDF01000480-OQDF01000480.1-human-gut-metagenome-genome-assembly--contig:-NODE-480-length-16373-cov-2.384710_pt1 | contig 16373 bp, 21 predicted proteins | sample MGYA00242769_ERZ504597 | MGnify/ENA primary metagenome ERZ504597 (study PRJEB26092, sample SAMD00036305) | human gut metagenome | host: Homo sapiens | study: EMG produced TPA metagenomics assembly of...
TGAAACAGCTTCAGGCTCCAGAAAAACGGAACACCACGCATGAATCCCATCAGAAGCGGCGGATCTCCGATCGGTGTCAGACATCCTCCCATATTAGAGATCAGGAAGATAAAAAAGATCATAATGTGACTCTTTCTTTTTCTCCACGAATTCATCTTAATAAACGGACGTACCAAAAGCATACTTGATCCGGTCGTTCCGATCACGCTGGAAAGCAGTGTTCCCAGAACAAACAATGCCGTATTGATCCTCGGTGATCCGGCAAACTCACCGTCAATTGTAATGTTACCTGCTACACAGAACAGACCGAACAATAAAATGATAAATGTCAGATAATCATTTACCACACATTCCAAAACTGTCTCTCCCATTGTAAACATTCCGTACTTTGCAGCAAACGGAACAATAAACAGTACCGACCAGAACGCAACTGCAAGCGGCTGATGCTTTTCCCACCAGTCCGGCTTGATCAGAGGCATAACGGCAATACTGAGCAACAGCCCCGCAAAGGGTATGCAGAGCCAAACTGGAATAGCTGATAATTCCTCCATTCCTTTCTCCTCCATTCTTCCTCAAGTAAAGTCTTATGTGTCATTGCATAATGAAAGCTGTCATTGACAGCTCTCTTAGCATTCTATATGTAAAATGTATTATTGAAGCCTTGGTACTTCCTGACCTCTCAACATTATTACCGGTCCTCCGGTTCCCTCAATATATTCTTTTGTGATAACAACCTCTCCAATATTGTCATCCTTCGGGATTTCATACATGATATCTAACATGAATTCTTCGATGATCGCACGAAGCGCCCTCGCTCCGGTATCTTTCTTCATTGCTTTTTTTGCGATCGCATGAAGTGCGCCGTCATCGAATTCCAATTTTACTTCGTCTAATGCAAGCAGTTTCTGATATTGCTTCAAAATTGCATTCTTAGGCTCTTTTAATATTTCCACCAGCATATCTTCACTCATACCCTGTAAGGTAAATACAATCGGCAGACGTCCCAGGAACTCCGGTATCATACCGAATACACGCAAATCCTCTGTTGCAACCTTTTTAAGAATCTCTTTGTCGTTATTGTATTTATCTCTCAGATCCGCTCCGAATCCGATCGCTGCCTGTTTGGTCAGACGTTCTTTGATAATTCCTTCCAGATCCGGGAATGCACCTCCACAGATGAACAGAATGTTCCTCGTATTCACTGTTGTAAGCGGAACCATTGCATTCTTGCTCGTTGCCCCGACAGGAACTTCCACATCACTTCCTTCCAGAAGTTTCAGCATTCCCTGCTGTACAGACTCACCGCTCACATCACGCTGACTGGAGTTTTTCTTCTTTGCGATCTTGTCGATCTCATCAATAAAAATAATTCCCTGTTCTGCCTTTTCGACATCATTATCTGCTGCCGCAAGCAGTTTGGATACAACGCTTTCGATATCATCACCGATGTACCCTGCCTCTGTAAGAGATGTTGCATCCGTAATTGCAAGCGGAACATCCAGAATCCTTGCCAGTGTCTTTACCAGATACGTCTTACCGGAACCTGTCGGCCCGATCATCAGCATGTTGGATTTCTCAATCTCAATGTCATCCATCGAATCCGTTGCCACACGCTTATAATGATTATATACTGCAACCGACATCACTTTCTTTGCATATTCCTGTCCTACCACATACTCGTCCAGTTTTGCTTTGATCTTGTGCGGAGCCGGAAGATTCCGAATATCTACTAACGGCTTGTATTCTTCGCCTTCTTTTTTCTTCTTGATCTTCTGCTGTTTTGGAATACTCTGCTCCATATCAGACATGTTGAATACCTGTACTCCCGGAATATTCATCAGCTGACTGTAATCGATCGGTCCGTTCGACATTGCATCAAAGCTCTTCTGCATGCAGTCATTGCAGACACAGATGTGGTTCGGAAGTTCGATCATCTTCCCTGCAACACTCTCCGGACGTCTGCATATAAAACATACTTTTTCATACTCATCATCATTTTGTTTCTTATCGTCCTGATCTGACGTCTTCTTTGTTGTTTCTACTTCGACGTCTTCTACTTTTTCGATTTCCTGATTGTTATCGTCCTGATTGGTCATTATTCTCTCCTTCTTACTTTTTGTCGTATCTTTCACTCTGTTTTATCCTGGTTCTATGATTCTTCCTTGTTCACCAGTTCCAGAAATGTCTCTTCGGAAATAATAGGGATCCCCAGTTCATTTGCTTTCTTATTTTTGGAAGATGTGCTGGTTACATCATTGTTGATCAAGTAATTCGTTTTGGACGTTACCGATCCTGTCACCTTTCCTCCCAGACTTTCAATCAATTCCTTCACTTCACCGCGGTTTGCAAAATGTGTTACGCTTCCGGTAATCACAAAATTGACACCTTCAAAAATCTGTTTCTTTGTTAATGTCTCTTCCGGGATTGTCAACTCTTCTAAAAGCTTTCTGAAATTCTCCACATGCTTTGCATCTGAAAAATATCCGGTGAATGCCTTTGCCAGAACTTCTCCCACGCCCTGGATCTCATTTAATTCTTCTTCTGTAACCATCAAAAGAGCTTCTACATCATATTTCAACTCTCTGCAGATAACCTTTGCATTGGCAAGTCCGATCCCTGCGATTCCAAGTGAATAGACGACTCTTGCAGCGTGGTTGTTCTTGCTTTTTTCACACTTTCGATCAGTTTCCTGTACGATTTTTCTCCAAATCCTTCCATTCCCTGAATCTCGTCTTTGTACCGGTCCAGATGGAAAATATCGGCAAATGTATGGATATATCCTCTGGAAATGAATTTTTCCAGTGTTGCTTCCGACAATCCTTCTATATTAAGTGCATCTCTGCTTACGAATAATGCAAATGCCTTCACATGCTTTGCCTGGCATTCCGGATTCATACAGTATAATGCTTTCGCATTTCCTACCTGTCTGATCTTCGTCTCACCCTGACAGACCGGACATCTTTCCGGAATATCTTTCACACCGCTTCTTGTCAGATTCTCTGCAATCTGCGGAATGATCATATTTGCCTTATAAACTTCGATCTTATCTCCGATGCCAAGTTCCAGTTCTTCCATAATACTGATATTATGCACACTGGCACGGCTGACCGTCGTTCCTTCCAGCTCCACCGGATCAAAGATTGCAACCGGATTGATCAGTCCTGTCCTTGACGGATCCATTCGATTTCACGCAGAATCGTTTCCCTGATCTCATCCTGCCATTTGAATGCGTAAGAATCTCTCGGGAATTTTGCTGTTCTTCCCAACGATCTTCCATACGCTATATCATCATATGATAGCACAAGTCCGTCAGAAGGGAAATCATTTTTACTAATCTCTGACGAAAATTTAGCAACTTCATCTTCTACTGTATCTCTGGTCACCATATGATATTCTACCGTCGTGAATCCCTGTGCTTTCAGCCATTCCATCTGACAAGCTCTGGAATTCTGAAAATCAACTCCATCTGCCTGCACTAACGTGAATGCATAGAACATAACATTTCTCTTTGCCGTGATCTGGTTATTGAGCTGTCTGACTGAACCACTGCATAAGTTTCTTGGATTTTTATATTTTGCATCTACATCTTCAATCTCTTCATTGATCTTCTCGAAGTCATGATATCCGATCACCGCCTTCTCCTCTTAAGATCAATTCCCCCCGGTAAGCGATCTGCACCGGTACATTCTTGAATACCTTCGCATTGTTTGTAACCACTTCACCGACTTCTCCGTTACCGCGTGTGACCGCTTTATAAAGCTTTCCGTCACGATAAGTCAGCACGATCGTCAATCCGTCCATCTTCCAGGACATCAATACTTCTGACTGCCAACGAAGTTCTTAAGCTCTTCTACTTCTTTCGTCTTATCCAGTGAGAGCATCGGGCTTTCATGCCTTTCTTTTGGGAGTTCACTGACAACTTCATATCCGACATTTACCGTCGGACTGTTCGACAATGTAATTCCCAGTTCTTTTTCCAGATTCTGCAGTTCATCATACAATCTGTCATATTCGTAGTTGCTCATGATCTCCTGCGCATCCTGATAATAATATCTGGATGCTTTATTCAGAAGTTCTACTAATTCCAGCATTCTCTCGTTCTTTGACTGTCCCATATAATTCCTTTAACTCCTGTTCTGTTAATTCTCTTACCTGTCCCGGTTTCAGATCTCCAAGTTCCACGTTCATGATCCGTATCCTTTTTAACACATCCACCTTATATCCGAGTGCTTCGCACATGCGCCGTATCTGTCTGTTCAATCCCTGTGTCAGAATAATGGAAAATGTATGTTTCCCGGTCTTTTTTACTGTACAGGGTCTGGTCACCGCATCCAGATTCTTTTCTTTGTCTCTGATGTGTACTCCCCGGCTCATCTTCTCAATGAATTCCGGAGTAACTTCTTTGTTTACTCTGACCTTATATTCTTTCTCATGTGCATATCTTGCGCGCATCATGCCGTTGATCAGATCTCCATCATTTGTCATGATCAGAAGCCCTTCCGAATCTTTATCCAGTCTTCCTGCATAAGTGATGCGTACCGGATAATTGAGGAACCGGATGATGTTCTTTTTCTCCCTTTTATCTTCTGTACAAACAATCCCGGCAGGTTTGTACACTGCCAGGACCGTTTTTTCCGTTTTGCTTTTGACCACTTTTTTTCCGACACGGACCTCCTGTCCGTCTTCTACTTTCATGCCGGGAGCTGCTGTCTTTCCATCCACAGTCACAATTCCCGACTCGATCAGCCTGTCTGCCTCCCTTCTGGAACAGACACCGGCTTCGCTTAAATACTTGTTCAGTCTAATCATTCTGCAATACCCCGCTGATACTGTTATCCTGCACAAATGTATTACCGTTATACAGGAACAGAACACTTGTGATCTTATTTTTCTTCATAACTTCTCTGATATCATCATAATAATATCTTGGATCAACCACTATGATTTCTCTGTAATATGCCGTCAGAAACGGAATTACACTATTCGCATAGGAATCTTTTACAAGCAACAGTCTGTCTGTTGTATCTGCCGTCGTTCTGATATCCAGGACGGGATAATTACCGCCAAGAAATAATGCATATTTATCCTTTTCTTTCAACTTGGATGTATCGTATAACGTTGCTGTTTTCTTTTTTTCATTCACGTTATTTACAACTACCTGTGGTGCTGTTTTCAGATCATCCGGTGCGTATATATAGATCGGCTCATTATAGTCTGTTTCATATCCGCTTGTCGCCGATAAGGTTCCGTTAAATGAATTCGTCACTGCATAGGATTTCATAGCCGGTGCTTTCGATGTATCCAGTTTCATAGCCGCAGCCAGCGCCTGATATCCATAGTAAGCACCAAGCGTCGTCCAGTGATGATCCGTATGGTAATATATCTCTTCTGCTCTGTGCTTTTTCAATGTATCTTCCACATTTACCCACTGAAAAGCTGTCCCAAGCGAAGCCTTTATTTTCTGAAACTGTTTATCCTGATCTTCTGTCACTGCACAATACGGAAGTTTGTCCGACTCGATATTTGCAGCATTTGGTACCAGCATCATATACATCGGGATATCTTTATATGTCTCCTGAAACTTTTTCATTGCATCCAGATTTGCTTTCAATTGTTCTTCATCCGGTCTGGCTATATCCTCTAACAGATAATGATCCTTTCCTTTAAATACACCATTTGCCTTACGTTTTCCTGCGATCAGATCAATACGGCTCTTTAAAGCTACCCAGAAATCTCTTCCCGCAAACTGATCCGATACATAAGATTCATACTGATTCATCCATCTTCCGCTTTCAATACCGGAAATCGTAAGCTTAGGTCTCTGTTCCAGTGCCCGGTTTTCTTTTGCCGAAAATTCTCTGTCAGCAGTTGCAATATTTACCACGCAGAAGATAACCATCATTACAATAAACAGCACTGCAATTACTTTATTTCTCTGTTCTTCTCTTTTTCTTTCCCATTTCTTTCTCGACTGTCTCATCTTTGCTCCTAGAATCTGAAATACAGGAACGGATTATAGGTCTCCGTTACCAGATATGCAATACAGACAATAAACAACGCAGCATATACCACACTGTTAATGATTGTTGTATTCCATTTTTTGATCTTAACATATGCTCGTATCTGAAATGAACCAGCGGCGTAGAGCCAAATATCAGGATCAGCCACAGGATCAGGTTGCTTGTAAGAAGATACATACTCTCTCTGTCTGCAAAGCCATGTGCACCTGCACCAAACATCACTCTGATATAATCTGCTGCCTGTCCGAATGAAGAGCTGAAAAACAATACCCAGCCGATCACAACCAGAACAATACTGTAAATATGACGGACTACGTCCGGAAGTCTGTCCAGTACCGGCGACAGGAGATATTTTTCAATGATGAGGAGCACCCCATAATAGAGTCCCCATGCCACGAAATTCCATGCAGCTCCATGCCATAATCCGGTCAGAAACCATACGATCAGAAGATTCCTGATGTGTTTGATCTTCGATACCCTGTTTCCTCCCAATGGAATATACACATAATCCCTGAACCAGCTGCTCAGCGAAATATGCCATCTGCGCCAGAACTCCGTAATACTCTTAGACACATATGGATAGTTAAGTTCATATTGAATTCAAATCCAAACATCTTACCGAGTCCGATCGCCATATCCGAATATCCACTGAAATCAAAATAAATCTGGAACATATACGCAAAAGCTCCAAGCCACGCCGTCATCACGGCTATATTACCTTTCGCAAGTCCGCTTACCTCTGTAAAAATCATCCCTGAGGTATTCGCCAGTAATACTTTCTTCGCAAGTCCCCGGATAAAATACATGCTTCCTTCTCCGAATTTTGTCCTTGAGACTTCTCTGGACGCAAGCTGTTCATCTACATCTGCATATTGCACGATCGGTCCCGCAATAAGCTGCGGAAACATCGTTACATATAATGCAAAATTAGGAAGATTCGTCTGCACTTTTACATTTCCCCGATATACATCAATGATATAGGATAATATCTGGAATGTATAAAAGGATATTCCAATCGGAAGCGGCAGTGCATGATAAGAAATATGTACCGGAAGTATCCCGTTCAATGTGTCCAATACAAACCCTTCATACTTAAAAAATCCAAGTACTGCCAGATTAATGATAAGGTTAAAAACCAGACTCCGCTTTGCAGCTCTCTTATCCTGCAGATTCCTTGCAATATCCAGTCCACTGAAATAATTAAACAATATGGACAGTAACATCAGAAACAGATATACCGGTTCCCCCCATGCATAAAACACCAGACTCGCCAGCAATAAGATCACATTCCGGAATCTTACCGGCAACAAATAATATAAGAGCATCACAGCCGGCAAAAATGTAAATAAAAAAACAATACTGCTAAATAACATCTCTCTAATTCCTTTTTATCAAATACTCTTCTTAAATGCCGCATCGATACGGTCTGCATCCTTTGAAACTGCCAGCAGCACATAACGTCCTCTGGTCTCAATAATTGCAGCATGTATCAGCTTTGTTTGTTCTACACCATAACCTTCAAAATTCTTTTCCTGTGTATTTACACGACTTTCCACTGCCTTTTCAACCGTCTCGATCTGACTTTCGTTTTTTACCTTTATTATGAGTATTTCATTTACACTCATAACGTCATCCGGAATATACAGACTGATTCCTTCATAATCATTGGCATTCAGACTGTAATATTTTTCAGATCCTGTGTTGTGCCTTTTTTCATTCCTTCTAATTTTACGGCTTTTGTGATATTCTTTTCAATCGTATCTACGGATACGGTATTATCCCCTTCCCGGGTCACAAGAAATACTACATAAATGATCAGGAGGACTACCATCAAATATTTTAACAGGTTAATCTTGTCTAATTTTCCGTTTTTCATTATAATTCAGCAACCTCCGCCATATGATTTACCCATTCTTTATAATAACCGGTTGACATATGGATTCCATCACCGGCATAATACTCCTGTTTCACCAGCTCTGTATTATCAATAAATGTTACTTTCTCTTTTTCACATAATTTTTTTAATTTCTGATTGAACTCCGGAATTTTTGCATAGACAGAATTCTGATCAATTGCAATCTGCGCTGTCGGAAGTATACTGTTAACATATATTTTCGTATCCGGCAGTGATTTTTTCAGATCTCTGATCACCGGCCTGTATGCTTTTATGAATCCATCCGCCTCTCCATTCTGCGCTCCGACATCATTCATCCCGTAAGAAAGGAATAATACTGACGGTTTCATCTCTTTTGCCCTGCAATATGATCTGCCAGTTTTTCATTATCCCCCGCCGACACACCGGCTCCACGGTCTGCCTGTACATTTGCCTGATCCAGCACACCATATTCGTACAATCCCTGTGTGATGGAATCCCCCAGGACCAGACAATCTGCAAATTTTTCGCTTGCCGGCTGTTCTTCTGCATCCTGTTCTGTCTCACGTTCCTGCGTTTCTAACTCCTTAATCTTTTTATCTGCCTTAGACACATCCATCTCATCCATCGTCTTCAGGATCTCTGTGCCCTTCTTTGTATCCTTCTGTGGATTACTGAGCCTGCGCGCCACCGTAATCCCGCCAATCACCAGAATAACAACCGCAACGATCACTGCAGTCTGAAGTACCCGGTCTTTTTCTTTCTCACTTTTTATTTCACTTTTCTGCTCCTCAGGATTCACCTCCTGAGTCTCTTCTTTTTCTTCATAAATTGAAGTTTTACTCTCTATATCCACGAAATCTTCTCCTCTTTCGTTTCTCTGTTGATCCTAAATATGTATATCCAATTTATTTTACTGTTTTTCTTTTGAATGTTAATTTATATCCTCTTTTCTGTCGTCTTTTGTGCTATAATGTTGAATACATTTCATTATACCTGAAAGGGGAAAATGATCATATAGATTAACAGGAGGTTTTCCTTATGAATGTATACCAGTTATCAGCCAAATTGCATGTCACATCTGCTCTTAAAAGACACTTTCGACAACTTTTCTTTCATAGAAGGCGAGATCACGACCTTCAACAAATTTACCATCAGCGGCTTTCTCCAGGAAGACTTCTTTGATGAAAAACCTGAAGAAACCTACTCCCGCTGGAATAAAACCCGAGACTTCTGCTTCCAGATCATCCGCGGTAAACGCACTCCATTGGGATTCAAGATTGTCCTTGCGCTTCCGGAAGATCAGGTCCCGTACTTTCTGACCGCCCACGGTCTCACCGGATACCGCCCGGAAGAGATCCGGGGGCTGTACCTGAACTTCCACTACGATGGACATCACTTACAATGTATCACCGGAACTTCTCTGAACACTTTCACCATGGACAAATCCATCGAAAGAGAATGGGATCAGGAAGTAAAAAACATTTTAAAATCCAGATCCATTGAAGGTGACTACTGATCTGCAGTTTCCGATATAAACAGAGCCGTGCCGCCATGGATTTCCCTTCCACAGCCGCACGGCTCTTATTTTTCATTCCGCCAATCTTAACTTCAAATCTTTACTTTGTAAGCAGCATCATGATCTCATTACTTCTCTGCACAAACGCAGTCATCTCTTCCGGACTGAGCGGCTTATGTGCCAGCATTGCCAGATCATATAACTGTTTGCAGATAATACTTGTGTTCTCACTGTCTTTATGTTCAACTACATACTGAACCAGCGGATGATTTGCATTCAGGATCAGTGTACTTGTTGTACCCATATCCATTCCGTTCATGCCATACATTTTCATCATTTCCTGCATACGACGGTTTTCTTCGGATAACGTCATCATAGAAGCAACATTTTCATCTTTCAGTTTCTCGATTTTAACATCCAGATTCTCGTTTCCAAGCTCTTTGCGGAAAATCTCTACCAGACTGTCAGATTTCTTCTGGAATGCTTCCTTCTCTTCTTCGGCAACTTCTTCCTTTGCACTTGCTGTTACATCGGCGTCGATTCTCTGGAACTTGATATTCTGATTACGCTGCTCTAACTGTGTGATAAACGGCGAATCAATGTTGTGTCCTAAGATTACCGCATCCATGCCCTGGTTCTTGAACATGTTGATGTACTGGCTCTGCTGGATCTCGTCCGTCACATAATAAATAACTGTCTTATCCTCTTCTTTGTTCTCAGTATTCTGATCATCTGTCTTGGCATTCTGATCTTCTACGGTTCCTCCATTTGCCTCGATGCAATCTTTCAATGTCAGATATTTGTGATCCAGATTCTTAAACAGAACCGCGTCTTTCATCTTGTCACAGAACTTTTCATCTTTCAGGCATCCGAACTTGATGAACGGACTGATGTTATCCCAGTATTTCTCATAGTCTTCTCTCTTTGTCTTGCACATTCCGGAAAGCTTGTCTGCAACCTTCTTGGAAATGTATTCAGAGATCTTATTCACAAATCCGTCATTCTGTAATGCGCTACGTGATACGTTAAGCGGCAGATCCGGACAATCGATGACTCCCTTTAATACCATCAGATATTCCGGAATGACTTCTTTGATATTGTCCGCGATAAATACCTGGTTGTTGTATAACTTAATTGTTCCTTCAATAGAATCATACTCTGTGTTGATTCTTGGGAAGTACAAAATTCCTTTTAAATTAATGGATAATCCATATTCAGGTGGATCCAGAACAGTGGCTCTTTGTAATCCATGAATACTTTGCGGTAGAAGTTCAGATAATCTTCATCACTGCATTCATTCGGATGCTTTGTCCACAGTGGGTGGATATCACTTAATGAAACCGGACGTTTTTTTGATCTTTACTTTTTCTTTGGCAGGTTCTGTCTCTACCATTTCTTTCTCGCCGTTTTCATTCTTCTTTTTCTTCCATTCTTGGCATCTTCGTGAATATGTTCGATCACTTCATCGTCATCTTTCAGATCAGCTTCATCAATGGTCTCATATTCCGGTTCTGCATTTGCCTTGGAAAGGAAGATTTCTACCGGCATAAAGGAACAATATTTTCCAGAACTTCTCTCATTCTGTATTCATTTGCAAACTCCAGACTGTCCTCATTCAGATACAGTGTCATAGTGGATCCGACTTCCTGTTTGCTGCCTTCTTCCATCTCATACTCTGTTCCGCCGTTGCTTACCCAGTGTACCGGCTTTGCCCCTTCTTTATAGGAAAGGGTATCGATATGTACTTCGTCAGCTACCATGAATGCGGAATAGAATCCAAGACCGAAGTGTCCGATCATATCATCCTCTGTTGTCTTATCTTTATATTTTTCAAGGAACTGTGTTGCTCCGGAAAATGCGATCTGTGTAATGTATTCTTCTACTTCATCGGCTGTCATTCCAAGACCATTATCTGTAAATTTCAGGGTCTTTTCTTCTGGATTGACTTCAACTTTGATCGCCGGTTTATAATCATCCGGCAACTGGTATTCACCCATCATATCCAGTTTCTTCAGTTTTGTGATTGCATCACATCCGTTGGATACCAACTCACGTGCGAAAATATCGTGATCGGAATATACCCATTTTTTAATAATCGGGAAAATGTTTTCACTGCTGATTGACAAACTACCTTTCTTTGCTGCCATTGTAAATCACTCCTATTTCTACTTTTTATATTTCTATCATATTAGTGACAAAAGGTACTGCTTCTTCTGTCGGCAGACACCTTTTTGCTACATTTTTTCATCTAAGTGATATGATAATACTGCTTATTTTAAAAGTCAATAGAAAATTAGCACTCTTTCAAAAAGAGTGCTAACAATTCTGTGAATTTATAAACCGTTTATAACTTTACTCTATACTTTTCAATGATTCTACCATGTCAATCTTTTTCAGTTTAAAATACATTACCCAGTTTACGAACAATGAGAACCCTATCGTAAATAAAAAACTGTAGATATAACTCTTCAGATAAATACTCCGGCCAAACATTGCCGCATCCACTTCTACTGTCTGAATTACAAACAGATGCAGAATCTTACCGAATACAACACCTGCCACGGATCCGATCAACGTCAGCAGGATATTTTCACGGAATACATATTCTGCTACTTCCATATCATAGAATCCAAGTACTTTTCAAAGTCGCAAGTTCTCTCTGGCGTTCTGTGATATTAATGCTGTTTAGATTATAAAGTACCACAAATGCCAACATTCCGGCTGAGACGATCAGTACAATGATCACCAGATTCAGGCTGGCCAGCATATCATCCAGCTGATCTCTGATATCAAGCAGGTATGAGATTGTCAGTACCTGATCTTTTGACAGGATCTTTTCTCCCGCCTTTTTCACCTGGTCCTCCGAATATCCGTTCTTCGCCCGGAACATGATACAATTATATTTCACCGTCTTTCCAGATACCTTCTTGTAATACTGCGGTGTAAAATAGATATAATGTCCCATGTAATTTTCACAGATATGCGCAATCTTTACAGTGACACTCTTCTCCGTTCCCTTCTTCACTTTGATGGTATCCCCTTCTTTTACATTCAGAAGTTTCGCCGTCTTTTCACTGACAATTACTCCATCACCGGTGAGTGTATACGATTCTTTCGTCTTCCTGTCATGAAAATCCACATACTTTTCTGCAATCTTTGGATTACCTAATATGCACTGGTACACGCTGAGTTTTTTACCGCCTCCGGATGCGGTCACACTCCGCATATCTGCCTCCATATAACTCTGAATATCTGAATCTGTTTTCAGATACTCCTTTAGCTCTTCTTTCTCTGTCTTTGTCACATCATCTTTATAGAATATATGTCCATCATACAGCTGAATCTCTTCATACTGATATCTGCGATCTCATATACAGAATCCCTCACTCCATATCCGACCAGCATCAGCGCCATACAACCGCCGATTCCGAATACGGTCATAAAGAAACGCTTTTTATAACGCATCAGATTCCTGATCGTGGATTTCCAGGTGAAATTCATCCGTTTCCAGATGAATCCGATTCTTTCCAGGAAAACTCTCCGCCCGTTTTTGGTGCCGGCGGACGCATCAGCACTGCCGGTTCCGCTGCAAGTTCCTTATAGCAGGATGCAAGTGTTGCTCCCATAGTACATGCGATCGAGGCAGCGGATGCCATCACAGCATAACTCATGTGGTATGGTACATATATCTTCGGAATATGAGGATACATGATCTCATATGCATAGATAATAATATACGGAAGGATTTTCTCTCCCACCAGTACTCCAAGAACACTTCCTCCTGCCGTTGCAAGGAATGCATATCCCAGATATTTCGATGCAATGGAAAAATTTCCGTATCCCAAAGCCTTCATGGTACCTATCTCTATTCTCTGTTCCTCTACCATACGTGTCATACCGGTCAGACTGATCAATGCTGCAACAAGGAAGAACATAACCGGGAATACTTTTCCGATCGCACGCATACGATCCGCATTTTCTCCGAATCCATCATATTCTGTCAGTGTACTTCTATCATATAGATACCATTTTGGATTCTTGATCTGACTGATCTGCTTACCGGCATCAGCAAGCTTTTTCTCGCCTTTTGCAATTTCTGCTTCCGATGTCTTCTTTCCTTCTTCATATTCTTTCCTGGCATCGGCAAGTTTTGCTTCATTTTCCGCAATTTCCACTTCACCATTTTTCAACGTCTGCTCCTGCGCTTCCAGCTCTGCTTTTCCTGCATCTAACTGTTTCTGTCCGGATTCTATACTTGCCGCTGCACTGCTAAGTTTTATTTCACTTGCATCCAGCTGCGCTTTTGCCTGATCCAGCTCTGCTTTCCCATTCGTAAGCTGCTGTTTTGCTGTGTCCAGTTCGCTCTTCTTTGTCTGGTAATCCTGTTCTTTCGCATCCAGTGTCTGCTTTGTTTCCTGTGCCTGTGCTTCCAGCTCCCGGATTTTCTGCGACAGCTCTTGATCCTGTTCTGTTTCTCCTGACACCTGTGCTTTTAATGCTTCTATGTTCTTCAGAAGTGTCTGATATCCATCCCATCCCTGGTCAAGTTCTGTTCTGTATACAGCCAACCCCTGTTCTCCTGTCTGGATCTGTGCCTGTGCTTCTGCATACCGCGAATCATAAGCTGCTTTTCCCTGTTCGTACTGCTTTTTCCCCTGCTCCAGCTGTTGAAGGCCATTTTGATATGTTTTCTTTGCCGCATCCAATTCCTGCTGCTTCGCCCGGATCTTTGCCCTCGCATCTTCCATCTGCGACTTCCCGCTTACGAGTGTTTCCTTTGCCTGTGAAATCTGCGTCTCTCCGTCTGTGATCTGTCTTTCTGCGTCTGAAAGTTTCTGCTCTGATTCAGCTTTTCCGTCATCAAGCTTTTTCTGTGCCTTTTCAATCTTTGTATTCGCTTTATCTAACAGTTCTTCCTTACGGATCTTTCCTCTTTCTTCTGTGATTGCTTTCAATCGTTTTTTGACTGTCTTTACTTTCTGTTTATATGCACCGGTATATGCAGTCAGATCTTCCGCCCCCTGCACCCGCACATACATTTCCGTATATACATCCAGATGAAATGTTTTCTCCGACACTACTACAAATCCGCTGACTGTACCCGTTCCGATTGTTGTACTTCCGCGATTCAATGCTATATAACACGGTGAATTCCCTTTTCCGACAACCTTAAGTTCCTCCACCTTCAGGGTATCCGTCACCTTGTCATCCGTCCCGGACTTAAGCCTGATCGTCTCTCCGACTTTATACTTCATCTGATCATCTACCAGACATTCTCCCACTTTTTCCGGCATACGGCCTTCACTGACCGTAATCTTGTTCATATCTTTCACCCCGGACATCACGTGGAGTACATATTGCTTCTTATTCTTTATATTCAGGAAATCCGCACTGTAGGCTCCTTCTGCCTTTCCAACTCCTTTTACATTTCTGACCGCCTTCACATCATCTTCCGTAATTCCAAGTGTACTGACCGCCTTGATATCCATCAGATCTGACTTATCAAAATACACATCTCCGGTAATCTTCATAGATGGCTCAGATGCCCGGATACCGGAAAAGAATGCAACTCCCAGCGCAACAATAAAAAGAATAGAAATAAAGCGTCCGAAACTATGGCGGATCTCCATATAAAAATTCTTACGTGTTATCTTTTTTGCCATCTGCCGTCCCTGCCTTTTACCATTCTATGGTCTCAACCGGAACTGGTTGCGGATTCTGTATGATCTTATCCACCCGGCCGTTTTTAATCTTGATCACCCGGTCTGCCATTGGCGCAATTGCCGAATTATGTGTGATCAGAATCACCGTCATTCCACTGTTCCGGCAGGTATCCTGTAATAATTTCAAAATGGATTTTCCTGTATTATAATCCAGTGCACCGGTCGGTTCATCGCAGAGTAACAGCTTCGGATTCTTTGCCAGTGCCCTTGCGATCGACACTCTCTGCTGTTCCCCTCCCGACAACTGCGCCGGAAAATTATCCAGTCGTTCTCCCAGTCCGACTTCTTCCAGAACTTCTTGTGCATCCATTGGATCCTTACATATCTGAAGTGCCAATTCTACATTCTCCAGTGCTGTCAGGTTCGGGATCAGATTATAGAACTGAAAGACAAATCCGATATCATCTCTTCTGTATGCCGTCAACTGCTTCGTCGAATACGTTGCAATGTCCTGACCGTCAACCAGCACCTGTCCCGACGTAGCGGTGTCCATTCCCCCAAGAATATTCAGCACCGTTGTCTTTCCTGCACCACTGGGTCCGACTACAACTGCGAATTCCCCTTTCTTAATCTCAAAGTCGATTCCGGCTGCTGCCATGATCTCAACTTCCCCCATCTTATATATCTTCCTGACATCTTTTAAGGTCACAAATTCACTCATATACGTTTCCTCCGTGTGGGCATATTTGTATTATAATTATATCATCTTTTCTACTTTAATTGGAATTTAATTGGGATTTAATTTATTAACTGGGGAAGCGGCCTCTCAGTCTTGAAGGAAACAATAGATATGGCTTCTTGTTCAGGTTCCATACCATAAGAAACACTAAGAGAGTCAGAACCACCTAAAAGCAAAGGAACTACGCTCAAACTCGGCGTTCGCCTCAAACACGTTCGCTTCGTTCCTTTAACGGTGCTTCTGACTCTCTAACTGTTTCTAACGGCATTCCACATTCACAATAATCCTTATCTATTGTTTCCTTCAAGTCGTGACTGGCAGCGAATGTTAATAAATAAAATGCCCGGAAGTGTAACCCGGTGGAGTCCACTACGGTTACGCAATTGCTATTCGTAAGGCATTCGACACCCACGGAATAAAAAGTAGAAAGCCGTTCCAGTGAATGTGAAGAAGGTGTTGGAAATAGTTAAGCGTCAAAATTATGCGTTGGGTTTTCGAAATTTGCCTGTTTGAGCCGAATGGCGAGTTGCAATTTCGGAAGCCCGTTTTTAGCATAATT
>ENA-OQDF01000481-OQDF01000481.1-human-gut-metagenome-genome-assembly--contig:-NODE-481-length-16347-cov-2.261837_pt1 | contig 16347 bp, 26 predicted proteins | sample MGYA00242769_ERZ504597 | MGnify/ENA primary metagenome ERZ504597 (study PRJEB26092, sample SAMD00036305) | human gut metagenome | host: Homo sapiens | study: EMG produced TPA metagenomics assembly of...
CAAGCGTTTAAATCGTCCAATGAAGTTGCAGAACTTTATACAGGAGATAAGGTACAGATTGCGGATGCCAGTGACAGTACCTACTGGCTGGTATATGTACCGGGACTTGGAAAGGGCGGATATGTAAATAAAGATTATCTGGTAAAAAATAAAGACAATACAGCATCTGCGGTTGTTACAAAGACAGTGAAAGTCAAGAGTGGCTATCTAGCACTTCGTAATGCAAAAGCGTATGATGATGCAAATGAGATCGGACAGTTGAATAACGGCGATACCGTTCAGGTCCAGGATTCCAGTGGAAGTACTTACTGGTATGTATATTCTTCCAGACTTGGAAAGAGCGGCTATGTAAATAAAAATTACCTGCAGTGATGCAGGTAATTTTACGTAATACAGGATCAGTACTTCTGATGCTGTATTATTTTTCTTATGTTTTGGGTCTGTATCCGTGGAAGCACGGAGTTCGTCGATCATCTGTTCGATCAGCATTTTTTTTACGTAAACATCAAAGCTGAGGAGACAGATGAAAGAAAATAATTTCAGGAAATCCCTGTCTTCTTCCGGTGCATTCTCAAAAGTTCCCTGAGCAATTTCATAGCGTTCCAGAAGCTCCTTCTGAAGAGATTCGATCTGTCCTTTTTCCATACTGAATACTTCGTTGTAGATAGCAGTGAGATCCATATCATCCATAGATTTGAAATATTTATCGGTCAGTGGTCCGAGCAGAGTCTGGATATCGCTGATCGATAAAATATTTTTGAAATAGTAGATAAAGATCAGAACCAGCAGGTGTTCTTTTGAATAGCGCTTCTTCTCAGGAGAAGGAAGCAGATTATTCTTGGCATAATTATTGATCATGGTCTTTGTAAGAATCTTGTCATCTTCATAGCGTTTGGAATGAGCAAGCTGTGCTTCCATAAAAGTAGTGACCTGATCCATATAAAGATCTATATTGGGAATATCCTCTGGTTTTACATAACCGATTCTGGAAACACGATCCAGAATATTACGGATCATGGAGTCTGTATTAACTGACATAAATTCATCTCCTTTGCCTGAAATAAAGGCAGAATGGTATTTCTAATACCTGCACGCTCTATTATATAGTTTTAAATACTACTTGTAAATGGTTTTTGCAAATGATTTTAAAATTCCTTTACCCCATACCAGGTTTCATGTATAATTAAAAAGATAGCAAGAAAACATCAGTTCGAAATAAGTAACCACAAAGAAACAGGAGATAATTGATGAATACAATTTATGATACATTGAATGACCGACAGAAAGAAGCTGTTCTGCATACAGATGGACCACTTCTGATTCTTGCAGGAGCCGGATCAGGAAAGACCAGAGTTCTGACACACAGGATTGCTTATCTGATTGCAGAAAAGGGTGTGAATCCGTGGAATATTCTGGCAATCACATTTACCAACAAAGCAGCCCACGAGATGAGAGAACGTGTGGACAAGATCGCAGGAAGCGAAGGGGGAAGTGTATGGGTATCAACTTTTCACTCGACATGTGTACGGATCCTCCGACGCCATATAGACCGTCTCGGTTATGATAATAATTTTACGATTTACGATGCGGACGATCAGAAGACCCTGATCAAAGAAATCTGCCGCAAAATGAATATTGATACCAAGAAAGTGAAGGAACGGGCACTCCTGGCTCAGATCTCACATGCAAAAGATGAGCTGCTGAATCCGGATGAGATGGAAATGAATGCAGGTGCTGATTTTAACCAGAAAAGAGCGGCGCAGGTTTATCGTGAATATCAGGCGGCACTGCGTCGGAATAATGCGTTGGATTTTGATGACCTCATATGCAAGACAGTGGAACTGTTCCAGAATTGTGGCGATGTTCTGCAGAGTTATCAGGAACGTTTCCGCTATATTATGGTAGATGAATATCAGGATACCAATACGGCACAGTTTAAGTTTGTAAGTCTTCTGGCATCCAGGTATGAGAATCTGTGTGTAGTCGGTGATGATGACCAGTCCATTTACAGATTCCGTGGAGCAATATTGGAAATATCCTGGGATTTGAGAGGGTATTCCCGGATGCTAAGTTATTCGTCTGGAGCAGAATTATCGTTCTACGCAGAATATCTTAAATGCAGCGAATGGTGTGATCGCAAATAATACAGAGCGTAAAGAAAAAACACTCTGGACCGAGAACCCGGAGGGAGAGAAAATCCATTTCCGACAGTTTATGAATGGATATGAGGAAGCCGAATTTGTTGTAGGGGACATTGCCCGACGACACAGAGAAGGGACAGCAGAGTATCATAACTGCGCAGTACTTTATCGAACAAATGCACAGTCCCGTCTTTTTGAAGAGAAGTGTCTGCTTGCAAATATTCCTTACAAGATCGTAGGGGGAGTGAACTTCTATGCGCGTAAAGAAATCAAAGATCTGCTCTGCTATCTGAAAACGGTAGATAATGCAGCGGATGATCTTGCGGTACGTAGAATCCTGAATGTACCAAAGCGTGGAATCGGAGCAACAACGGTCGGCAGAATTCAGGATTATGCCGACATGATGAATATCAGTTTTTATGATGCACTCCGTGTGGCAGAGGAAGTGCCGTCGATCGGACGCAGTCTTTCAAAAGTGGATGGATTTGTTACATTTATCCAGTCACTTAAGAGTAAAGCACAGGCATATTCTGTATCGGAGCTTCTGGAGGAAATCATAGATCTGACTGGTTATGTGGATGAACTGAAAGCAGAAGATACAGAAGAAGCCAGAGCCAGGGTGGAGAATATCGATGAGCTGATATCCAAAACGGTTTCTTATGAAGAGACAATGAAGGCTGAGAATAGAGAGGCAACATTATCTGGATTCCTGGAAGAAATTGCACTGATCGCGGATATTGATTCTGTAGATGAGAATCAGGATTATGTGGTACTGATGACTTTGCACAGTGCAAGGGACTGGAGTTTCCATATGTATATCTTGCCGGAATGGAAGATGGTATGTTCCCAAGCAGTATGTGCATCTTTTCCGGTGACCAGTCGGATCTGGAAGAGGAGCGCAGGCTTTGTTATGTGGGAATCACCAGAGCCATGAAAGAACTGACTATGACCAGTGCACAGCAGCGTATGGTGCGTGGGGAAACGCAGTATAATCGCGTTTCCAGATTTGTGAGAGAGATTCCACGGGAACTGGTGGATCTTGGACATACTGTTCAGGAACACAAACCAAAGATCCCGGAGGCAAAATCTCCGCTCAACAGCTATCTGCAGATGAAGAAAAGCTTCCATACGAAGCATTTCAGCCACAGAATTTTAAGGTAACGAAAGCGGATTCCCTGGATTACGGTGTTGGGGATACGGTCCGTCACATTAAATTTGGTGTTGGCATCGTTAAGGATATCGTAGAAGGCGGCAGAGATTATGAGGTTACTGTAGATTTTGACAAAGTCGGAGTCAAAAAATGTTCGCTGCCTTTGCAAAACTTAAGAAAATATAACTTTTTATAATTTTCTTAAGAAATCTTAAAGTTTCTGTACTTTAGTTGTTTTACCTTTTAATGAATGATATACTGGATACATGAAAATTCGAAGGGAGTACAGAATGAAAAAAATTTTAAAAGGCCTCACGAGGATACTCCCTGCATATGGAATTTTCCCGGTTATTTTTCGTTTGTATTTAATTGTCTTGTTTATTCAGGTTCCAGAATGATCGCAGGTGGATGGTACCACCACAATATAGAAACTGCTGTGGACAGGAGCCTTCCTTTTGTTCCGCAGTTTCTGATCATCTATTTGGATGCTATCTTTCTGGGCCGTCAATTACATTCTGATTGCCAGGCAGGAACGACACAGTGTGTACCAGTTTTTTACAGGAGATTTTATATCAAGATGTATCTGCCTTGGTTTCTTTCTTTTGTATCCCACAACGAATACTAGACCAGTGATAACAGATGGAGGATTATGGAATCAGCTTGCTTTGTGGCTGTACTCTATTGATGCAGCAGATAATCTGTTTCCGTCTATTCATTGTCTGGTCAGCTGGTTCTGTTATCTGGGCATCCGCGGAAAAAAAGAAATTCCGGTATGGTACCAGAGAGTGTCGGCAGTGCTTGCAATTCTTGTATTTGTCTCTACATTGCTGACGAAACAGCATGTCCTGGTGGACGTGGCAGGAGGAATCCTTCTTGCAGAACTGTGTTTCTGTATTGGCAGAAACACAAATCTATACAAAATTTACGAAAGATTTGGCAGCAGGATTGAGAAAAAGATTCTGAAATCTACAGAAGGGTGAGCTGCTTATGAAAAAAATAAAAGAGTGATCTTTAATGGAGCTTTCCTGCTCATTGTCTTTGTGCTCACAATTTATGGAGTGTTTCATGGAGAAGACCTCGGGGCTATGATGGATGCCATTCGGAGTGCGGATAAACGATGGCTCGTGCCCGGACTTGCACTGGTGGCATTCTTTATCTGGGGTGAGTCGATCATCATATGGTATATGATGCGGTCCTATGGAATAAAACTGAAAAAAAGAACCTGTTTTCTCTTTTCATCGGTAGGATTCTTTTTCAGCTGTATTACACCATCTGCGAGTGGTGGACAGCCAATGCAGGCATATTATATGAAAAAGAAAAATATATCTATCCCGGTTTCTGCGGTTATTCTGATGATCATTACGATCACCTATAAGCTGGTGCTGGTGGTGGTCGGTATCGGAGTAGCTGTGTTTGGAAGAGGATTCCTGCATCAGTATCTGGAAGGAATTCTTCCTGTTTTCTATCTGGGACTGGGACTGAATATTTTTTGTGTGACTTTTATGACGATTCTGGTGTTTCATCCATTGCTTGCCAGATCAGCTCTTGTATGGGGACTTTCGATTCTAGAGAAATTCCATATTCTGCGTCACAAAGAAGGAAGGCTGAAAAAACTGGAAAATTCCATGGATACTTACAGAGATACAGCTGCTTATCTGAAGACACATCCGAGAGTGATCGTGAATGTCATTGCGATCACATTTGTACAGAGAATGGCAATGTTTGCAGTAACATGGTTTGTATATAAAGCATTTTCACTGTCGGGGACAGGATTCTGGGCGGTGCTGTTTCTTCAGGCAGTGATCTCTGTTTCCGTAGATATGCTTCCGCTTCCGGGAGGTATGGGAATCAGTGAGACACTGTTCCTGACAATATTCACCCCGGTATTTGGCACATTACTTCTGCCGGGGATGGTTCTCAGCAGAGGACTTGGTTATTATGGAGAGCTTTTGATCAGTGCACTTTTTACGATTGTGGCACAGCTTACGATCGGACAGGGGCATGGCAAAGAAAATAAGGAGAGTTACGAATGATAGGATTTTATGATTATACAGTAGTTGTTACATATATCAGTCTTGTTTCATCCATCCTGGGTATGTTTTGTGCGATCGACGGGAAGCTTACGCTGGCAGTATCCTGTCTGGCTTTTTCCGGACTGTGTGATATGTTTGATGGAAAGATAGCCCGGACAAAGAAGAACAGAACCGATGATGAGAAATCCTTTGGTATTCAGATCGATTCTCTCTGTGACATTGTCTGTTTTGGGATTTTTCCAATCATTCTGGGCTACAAACTTGGAATGTGTAAAGCATACAGCATTGCGATCCTTGCATTTTACGGGATGGCAGGAGTGATCCGTCTTGCATATTTTAATGTGATGGAGCAAAACGCCAGAGCGAGACATCTGAGAACCGCAAGTACTATCAGGGACTTCCGATCACATCTATGGCTGTGATCATGCCGCTTCTGTTTGTGGCATCGGTATTTTTTCCGGGATTTCGTTATTTTGTGGGATTGCTTCATGCAGCGATGCTGATCGTAGGATTCTTGTTTATTTTTAATTTCCGTTTCCGCAAGCCGACCAATCAGGAACTGGTGGTACTGGTTGCAGTTGTGGCAGTGGCAGTACTGTTTATTCTTTTTTACAAAGAAGGATGGTGGGCTCATTACCATACGATCAGGAAACTGAAAGGAGCAGCAGCATGACAACATATACGGCAGACCGAAAAGGTCATGTAACTGAAAATGATTCGTTTCAGGACAGATTCCTGGAAAAAAATGTATGGCTCTGCAATTGGCAGGGCTTTACTTAAACCGCTTGTAAATCCTGTACTTTCAGAGATTGGGGGCAGAATTCTGGACTCCAGAGTATCTGCACTGGCGGTTCCGGCATTTATAAGACATGCAGGAATTGATATGAGAGATTATGAACCGAAAAGTATTGGTCGTACAATGATTTTTTTACTAGACAGATTCGAGAGGGTGCCAGAGAAATCGATATGGTACCGGAAGCTTTTGTCAGTCCCTGCGACAGCAGGGTGAGTGTTTATCCGATCAGTGAGAACTGTCATGTAAAAATCAAACATACATCCTATACAGTTGCTGAACTTCTGAAGAATCCGGTTCTGGTGAAACGATACGAAGGCGGACTTCTCTGGGTGTTCCGTTTATGTGTGGACGATTATCACAGATATATCTATATAGATGATGGATTTGAATCCCGGAGAGTGCATATTCCAGGTGAACTGCATACGGTCAATCCGGTCGCCAATGATGTGTATCCAATCTACAAAGAAAATACAAGAGAATATGCGTTGTTGAAGACTGTGAATTTTGGAACTGTTCTGATGATGGAAGTCGGAGCGTTGATGGTCGGCAGGATTGAGAATGTACCACTTCGTGGCCGTGTAAAACGGGGAAAAGAAAAAGGAAATTTCGCATTTGGTGGTTCGACGGTTATACTGATGACACAGAAGGAACGGGTACTGCCTGATCCAGACATTTTTATGAATTCCGAAAATGGAATTGAGACAAGAGTAAAACTTGGGGAGCGGATTGGTGTATCAGAAGTTCTGGAGTGATAAGGTGCAGAAACATAATCGAAAATTTGCGAGAAAATATGGTAAAATGGATGGATTAGTGGTATACTATGACCTATAAATAAGTGAGAGGAAGGTGCCCGTCATGAATCTGAATAATTTAAACTTGAACGAGAAAATTGAGGATTTACTTGCTGCTTTAAAGAAAAAAGAAGACGAAAAAGAAAAAAATACAGTCCTCTGGGTACTGGCTATCATAGGCGCAGTTGCAGCAGTTGCAGGAATCGCATTTGCAGTATATCGCTTCTTTGCTCCGGATTATCTGGAAGATTTTGAAGAAGATTTCGATGATGATTTTGATGATTACTTCGAGGATGAAGAAGAGTAAGATGACTGCTTGCAGAGAGAATGGCAACAGAGTAAGCGTAGCATGAAGTTCAAACAGCTCCGGCAGATAACCGGGGCTGTTTTACTGCTCTGTCAAAGACAAAAGAGTGAGGGTTACGAAGAGACAGCTGGATGCAAGTGTTTCAAATATATAAATGAGGAATAGAAAGCATGAAAAAAGGTGAAATTTACGAAGGTGTAATAGAGAAGGTGGACTTCCCGAATAAGGGATATGTTTTTGTGGAGGATCAGAAGGTTCTGATCAAGAACGGAATTCCGGGACAGAAGGTACGCTTTATGATTCAGAAGAAACGTTCCGGAAGGGCACAGGGACGTATCCTGGAGGTAATAGAAAAATCACCATTGGAGACAAGAGAACCGGTATGTAGCAATTTTCCGGCATGTGGTGGTTGCATGTATCAGACAATGTCCTATGAAGACCAGCTTCATATGAAAGAGATACAGATACGAGAGCTTCTGGAAGAGGCATTGGTCCAGGGGGGTCAGATAGATGAGAATGGAAATGCAGCTTTTGAATGGGAGGGTATTCACGGAAGCCCGATCGAATTCGGATACCGCAATAAGATGGAGTTTTCTTTTGGAGATGAGTCAAAGACGGACACTGTCCCTTGGCCTGCATAAGAAAGGAAGTACGTATGATATCCTGAATACTGACGACTGTAAGCTGGTGCATAAGGATATGACGGATATCCTGACTTGTGTAAGAGAATTTCAGAGAAAAAGGAGCTTCTTATTACAGGAAACTGCAGCACACCGGTTATCTGCGGCATCTGATGTTGAGAAGAGGTGTTACTTCCGGTGAGATTCTGGTGCATCTTGTAACGACCACTCAGGAAGAGTATGATCTGGAACCGCTGAAAGATCAGCTTCTGGCTCTTCCACTGGAGGGCAGGATTGTTGGAATCATGCATATTCTCAATGATTCACTTTCAGATGTAGTTCAGAGCGATGAGACAAGGATACTTTATGGACAGGACTATTTCTATGAGACACTGCTCGGACTGAAATTCCGTATCAGCACGTTTTCTTTCTTCCAGCCGAATTCACTGGCTGCGGAAGTACTGTACAATATTGTGCGTGATTATATCCAGAATACGAGTGGAATGGAAGTGTTTGATCTTTACAGTGGAACCGGAACGATCGCGCAGCTGCTTGCTCCGGTGGCAAAAGAAGTGATCGGTGTGGAAATCGTGGAAGATGCAGTTGCAGCAGCAAGAGAGAATGCGAAGCTGAACGGACTGGATAACTGTAAATTCATTGCCGGTGACGTCCTGAAGGTTCTGGATGATCTGACTGAGAAGCCGGATGTGATCGTCCTGGATCCACCTCGCGATGGAATCCATCCGAAAGCGCTGCCGAAGATCCTTTCCTATGGGGTAAAACGTATTGTGTATGTCTCCTGTAAAGCAACCAGCCTTGCACGTGATCTGGAGGCATTTTGCAGGCGGGATATCGACTTGAAAAAGCCTGTTGTGTAGACCAGTTCTGCGAGACCGTGTGGACAGAAGCAGTGGCACTGCTGGTGAAGGAATAAAAGAGAGAAAATCCTTTCAGTATATTTTTACAATACTGAGAGGATTTTTTTGTGCATAAATCGTCTGAAAAGTTCTTTAAAATATATTGACATATATGAGGGTAGTGTTATAATACAATCAAACATATGAATGAATGTTCATATGAAAACGTGAATAAAACATATATGAGAAGGAGAATACTACTATGAAGAAATCTTACAAAATTGAAGTTGACTGTGCAAACTGTGCAAATAAAATGGAAGAAGCAGCTAAGAACACAGCAGGTGTTAAAGATGCAAGCGTTAATTTCATGATGCTCAAGATGAAGTAGAATTTGAAGAAGGACAGGATCCGGACAGCGTAATGAAAGAAGTTCTGAAGAACTGTAAGAAAGTAGAAGACGATTGCGAGATTTATTTATAAGATGAAATGAGAATGCTCTGCTGCGGATGCGGCAGGGCATTTAAATAAATGGTGGGAGGAAAGAGGTTATGAATAAAAAGCAGAAAAAAATGCTGGCACGTATCATCATAGCAGCGGTGTTACTGATCGTTTTGCATTTCGTTCCGATTACGGAAATTCCGAGATTTATCTGCTATCTGGCAGTTTATCTGGTTATCGGATATGATATTGTAAAGAAAGCATTTAAAGGAATCAAAAATGGTCAGGTTTTCGATGAAAACTTTTTGATGGCCATTGCAACAATCGGTGCATTTGCGCTGGCAGTTTATGAAAAAAGCGGCGATTATAACGAATCGATCGCGGTTATGCTGTTCTACCAGATCGGTGAACTTTTCCAGAGCTATGCAGTTGGAAAGAGCCGCCGTAACATTACCGAACTGATGGATATCCGCCCGGATTATGCTAATATTGAAAACGATGGTAAGTTAGAAAAAGTAGATCCGGATGAAGTTGAGGTTGGTTCCGTTATCGTCGTACAGCCGGGTGAAAAAGTCCCGATCGATGGCGTGATCGTAGAAGGAAACAGTAGCCTCAACACCAGTGCACTGACCGGTGAGAGCCTTCCGCGCAGTGCAAAAGCGGGAGATGAGATCATCAGCGGATGCATCAATATGACCGGTGTACTGAAGATTAAGACAACAAAAGAATTTGACGAATCGACCGTATCGAAGATTCTGGAACTGATTGAAGAATCCAGTTCCCGTAAATCCAGATCTGAGAATTTTATTTCAAAATTTGCCCATTATTATACACCGGCAGTATGTTATGGAGCACTTGCACTGGCAATCCTGTCGCCGCTTGTAAATCTTGTGCTCCTTCACAATCCTGCAATGTGGGGCCAGTGGATCTACAGAGCCTGACATTCCTTGTAATCAGCTGCCCGTGTGCTCTGGTCATCAGTATTCCGCTGGGGTTCTTTGCGGGAATCGGTGGAGCCAGCAATGCCGGTGTTCTGGTCAAAGGATCCAACTATCTGGAAACTCTGGCCCGGACAAAATATGTAGTATTTGACAAGACCGGTACCCTGACCAAGGGTGTGTTTGAAGTTGTAGGTGTTCACCATAACACGATGGAAGAAAAAAAGATTCTGGAATATGCAGCACTGGCAGAAGTTTTTCGTCACATCCGATCAGCCGTAGCCTGAAAACTGCTTACGGTAAGGAAATTGACCAGAAACGTGTCACAGATGTAGAGGAAATCAGCGGAAATGGTGTTACGGCGAAGGTGGACGGAATCTCTGTTGCAGTCGGAAATACAAAACTGATGAAACGTATCGGCGTGGAGGCAGTAGAGTGCCATCAGGTCGGAACGGTCATCCATGTTGCAATCGATGGAGCTTATGCAGGGCATATCCTGATTTCGGATGTCCTGAAACCGACTTCAAAAGAGGCAATTGTAAATCTTAAGAAAAATGGCATTAAAGAGACGGTCATGCTGACGGGCGATATTGATAAGGTTGCACAGCAGGTAGCAGGTGAGCTTGGTGTAGACCGTGTATACAGTGAACTTCTTCCGGCTGATAAAGTAAGTAAGGTAGAAGAACTTCTCGCAAAAAAGACAGAGAAAGAGAAACTTGCCTTTGTTGGGGATGGTATCAATGACGCTCCGGTACTTTCCAGAGCAGATATCGGTATTGCAATGGGAGCTATGGGTTCTGACGCAGCGATTGAGGCTGCTGATGTAGTTCTGATGGATGACGATCCGATGAAGATCGTCAAGGCAATCCGTATCGCGAAGAAATGTATGCGTATTGTATATGAAAATATTTATTTTGCAATCGGAATCAAGGTAATCTGTCTGATTCTTGGTGCAGTGGGTATTGCCAATATGTGGGTTGCGATTTTTGCAGATGTCGGAGTTATGATCATTGCAGTGCTGAATGCGATCAGACTTGTTTGTAAGAAACTGTAACTACAGGCTACAAAGTAAATCTGTGGATTCCGAATGTTTGCAGGATTGCGAGAGTGTGTAACACGAAGCAATCCGTAGTTACCTGAACTGAATAATTTAGAGAGAAAGCGAGAAAAATATGGCAGAAGAAAGAGAAGAGATCAGCTGTGAATGCCAGGAGATTCATGAAGATCTTTTAAAGATCGTGAATGAGACCATGCCGGATGAAGAGGAGCTGTATGATCTGGCAGATCTGTTTAAGGTGTTTGCGGATTCTACCCGTATCCGTATCCTGTTTGTGCTGTTTGAATCTGAAGTGTGTGTCTGTGATCTGGCAAAGGTCCTGAACATGACCCAGTCCGCAGTGTCCCATCAGCTTCGTATCCTCAAGCAGAATAAACTGGTGAAGGCCCGCAGAGACGGAAAATCTATTTTTTATTCTCTGGCCGATGATCACGTAAGAACGATCATTCCATGGGAAGAGAGCATATTTTAGAGTAAGAAGAGGTCGGTGTATATCTGAAAGAAACAGATGTGCACCGGCATTTTTATATGGTCAAAAGGAAAAGAATAGGGTAAGATAGAAATCAGGAAAACAGACAAGGAGAAACATGATGATAAAAGCGGTCATTTTTGACATAGACAATACCTTATACAGTTATGATGAAAATCATATTTATGGAATGGAGCTTTGGCTGTATACTGCAGGGATTCGTTTGGGATTACAACAGACGAGATGCAGGCCTGCTACAGAAAGGCCGGACGGATCATGACAGACCGGATCGGAACAGATACTGCTGCAATCCACAGCCGTATGCTGAGGATGCAGTGTATGCTGGAGCTTCTTGAACAGCCACTTTTTCCGCATGCGAGAATATGTATCATGCCTACTGGGACACATTATTCAGCATATACAGTCAAATCCGGGAATCCTGGAATTTATGAAAGAACTGAAAAAAAGAAAGATTCGTATCGGAATCGGTACAGATATGACTGCATACGTTCAGTACAGAAAACTGGAAGCAATTGGTGTAACACCGTATATTGATTTATTGTTACCAGTGAAGAAGTGGGGGCAGAGAAACCACATTATCATTTTTTGACATCTGTGTGGAAAAGCGGGAGTTCGTCCGGAAGAATGTGCATTCATCGGTGATAATGTCCGAAAAGATATTGAAGGTGCATGGGAGAGCGGCATGAAAGGAATCTGGTATACCCAGGAAAAAGAACCGTCAGAACACAGATATTTCCCGACAATCCGGTCATTCAGAGGAATAGATGTCGATGAATTCCTGAAATAAAATGGCACGTAAATATGGTATTGAAAAATACGGACCGAACCGTTATCATATCGTAACTGCAAAGATGGGATCCATGGAAGAACTTCGGTGCCATGTCAGCAACAGGTCAGCCGGCTAACGGATGTTAGGTTGGATTCGGACCAATGACTTATGGATTCTCCTATGCACCGTACAACGATCTGCAGGCATTCAAAGATGCATGTACCGAAAATACGATCGCGATCATGGTCGAACCGGTACAGGGCGAAGGTGGTGTACATCCTGCAACAATGGAATTTATGCAGGGACTTCGTAAATTCTGTGATGAAAACGATATGCTCCTTCTGATCGATGAAGTACAGACAGGATGGTGCAGAGCAGGTGCTGTAATGTCTTATATGAATTATGGCATCAAACAGGATATTGTTGCGCTGTATTACAAGGCATTATAAAAGATAAATATGCCGAAGATAAACGTTTTGTAAAAGTAAGACGTACAGATGTAGTCCATATGTGGAAACATCGGTATGTCTTCTTTTATTTACAGAGAATTGCTATACAACTGTCCTGTGACATGCTATACTTGGAGCAGATAAACAGCCGAAGATCCGCAGGAGGGATAGGATGAATCTTTTGAATTATATAATGTACTGAAAGACGGACAGAAGGGAAGAAATAATTTCTGGTGACCGTGATACAGGGAAATGGGACTGGAAGCAGATATTTCCTGGCGGACGGAGAAGTGAAAGCACAATGCGGCAGCGGAGACATAGAGACAGAACGGCTGCGGGAACTGGTGCAGCGGGGGAGAGTGGTATTGCAGAAGCAGATGGGAGAAGATTATTTGTGGAATCACTGAAACAGCCGGCACATCTGGTAATCTGTGGAGCGGGACATGTGGCACAGCAGGTGATCCTTCTGGCAGGAAAAGTTGGATTTACGGTGACTGTTCTGGAGGACCGTGTGAGTTTTGCAGGAGAAGCACTACGCGCAGGAGCGGATCAGGTGATCTGTGACAGTTTTGAAAATGCACTGAAGCAGATTCCGGGAAGTGAAGATACGTATTTTCTGATAGTGACCAGAGGGCATCGTTATGATCGGGTATGTCTGGAGGCAATTTTGAAGAAACCCTATGCTTATGTCGGAATGATGGCAAGCAGAGGAAGATCGGCTCTTCTGAAAAACAGATGGAGGAAGATGGTTTTGACAGAAAGGTTCTGGATGAGATACATACACCGGTAGGACTTGATATCCATGCAGAAACACCGGAGGAAATTGCAGTCTCCATTGTTTCAGAACTGATCAAAGAGAAAAACAGTGTGCGTAAGACGAGTGGTTATGACGCAGAACTGTTGGACTATCTGACTGGTGAGAAGGAGCCGGACACAAAGAAGGCACTTGCGACGATCGTTGCAAGAAGAGGTTCAGCACCCAGAGGCATTGGAACAAAGATGCTGGTCCTTGAAGATGGAAGAATCATAGGAACGATCGGAGGCGGATGCATGGAAAGTGAAGTACAGCATCTCTGTTTGCGAATGCTTCATGAAGAGAGGGCACAGGGGCAGATCTTTACAGTAGATATGACTGCTTCACAGGCAGAAGAGGAAGGACTCGTATGTGGCGGTACGATCCAGGTATTTATGGAAGTAATATGATATCTGAAAATTGTTTCGTGCTGTGCATGCCCATGATTCTGTCTGGTATCAGAAAATAAAAAATACAATTATGGCAGAATGTGTGTTATAATACTGGATATTAAAAAGAAGATGTAATTGCCGGTCGGAAGATACTCGGATTTTCTGTCGGCGTGAACAATGGAGGATGAAGATATGAAGAAAAGAAGTGTTATCGTTGCAATGCTCTGCAGTATGTGTCTGGCAGTCAGCACACCGATTCCTGCAATGGCAGATGCGTCAAAGGTAGTTACACTTGGAGCGGATCTTACTGACGAACAGAAAAATACAATGATGAACTATTTCAAGGCAGATGCGAGCCAGGTGCAGGTTATCAGTGTTACCAACCAGGATGAGCATGATCTGCTTGGCAAATATATCCCAAGTGAACAGATTGGAACGAGAACACTGAGCTGTGCCTATGTAAAACCTACACAGTCCGGCGGCATCAAGGTGCGTACAGCCAATCTGAATTATGTAACATGTAATATGATCGCAACAGCACTTCTACAGCAGGAGTAACGAACTGTGAAGTTGTTGCCGCATGCCCGTATGAAGTATCCGGTACTGGTGCACTTACCGGTGTCATGAAAGCATACGAGTCTGCAAGTGGACAGGAACTGGATTCTACCAAGAAAGACCTTGCAGCCAAAGAAGTTGTAGTTACAGGTGATGTGGCTCAGCAGGTTGGACAGGATAATGCAACCAATATCATCAACCAGGCAAAGATGCAGATCATTGGTGACAATATTCAGAATGCAGATGAAATCTACAATATTGTATATAATATCGCTGAGCAGAATGGCGTAAGCTTAAGTCAGGATGAAATCGACACGATCGTATCACTGCTTCAGCAGATCGCACAGCAGAATTATGATATTCAGGAAATGAAAAAGACTCTTGCAAATATTCAGCAGAATCTGGAACAGAGCAAAGCAGAAGCAGAAGGGCAGCCTACACCAACTCCGATCGAGAGCGACGTTGCTGATGAAGGTACCGGTGAAGATATTACAACGAATGTAGACAGTGGTGCGCTTGGCGGAAATGTCAAAGAGACATCTACAGAGGATCCGGGACTTGCAGAGCAGACAGGTGCAGATACAAACAATGCAGGTGAGAGCAGTGACAGTTCCACAGGAATTCCGGATGCGACAGAAGACGGAACCGTAAATACAGATGGAAGTTCAGATGGAACTACAGAAGACACACCTCAGGAAAGCACAGACAGCAGTACAGATAACAGCAGCAGTGAAGAAATCCCAGCAGCAACAGAGGATGGAAGCACTGAAAATACAGATACTTCTGCAGATGGAACAACAGAAAATGCAGATGGTTCCACAGAAGGAACAGACGAAAACACAGATGCTTCTACAGAAGATACTCTGAATACAGAAACACTGACAGAAGAAGGCAAAGCAAAATTTGAGCAGGCACAGCAGTTCTGTAAGGGAGAATATGAGGGAGATCTTGCTGTACTTCAGAACGTTGTATCGAATGTGACAGAACTTCCGGTAACACTTGATCAGGATGTGGCTTCCAAACTCAGCAAAAAAAGTTCTGGAAACCTATATCAAAGTATTAAATGATGCAGGGGCTTCTTATGTACCGGCAGACACAGACAAATACTTCTCAGCTGAGCTGAACGTACTGGATAAAGAGATGAAGACAGTCTTCAGTATTGATACAGAAATTGCAGATGATGATCTGCTTGTAAATGTAGATGCTGAAGTAAGACAGAAACTGTATGATGATACAATGAAGTTCTTTGCAAACCTTTATGGAGAAACTACATCTGAAGATTCTTCCACAGATACCGCAGAAGCCGGAACTGACGAAAATACAGAAGCATATTCTGAAGATGGAACTACAGAAGAAACTTACTAAAGATAAAAAACAGCGATGCAAGATGAGGATGTCTCCTTTGGGGAGGCATCCTTTTTGTTCCTTTAGAGGAAACTGTGCTGTGAAGAGATTGTGAAAAGCTGGAAATCCATATCTTTCTGTGCTAAAATAAAAAGAGTTTTTTATCTCAGATATAACTTTGAAAACCAAAAGAGAAGGATCCGAAAGGAGAAAAACTATGAGTCTTGCAGTGGTTACACTGAAAAAGGGAGAGGGCCGTCTTCTGAAATCAGGCGGAATGTGGATATTTGATAATGAAATTGCAACGATCATGGGCAGTTTTGTAAATGGAGATATTGTATTGATTCATGACTTTGACGGATATCCGCTGGGAAAAGGATTTATCAATACGAATTCTAAGATTACAGTTCAGAATTGCTGACAAGAG
>ENA-OQDF01000482-OQDF01000482.1-human-gut-metagenome-genome-assembly--contig:-NODE-482-length-16328-cov-2.178075_pt1 | contig 16328 bp, 20 predicted proteins | sample MGYA00242769_ERZ504597 | MGnify/ENA primary metagenome ERZ504597 (study PRJEB26092, sample SAMD00036305) | human gut metagenome | host: Homo sapiens | study: EMG produced TPA metagenomics assembly of...
CAGGCGCACACCGGCCAGCACGTTCTCACGGATGGACATGGTCGGGAACGGGTTCGGTCGCTGGAAGACCATGCCGACGTCGCGGCGCACGGCCACCGGATCCACGTCCTTGTCGTACAGGTTCTTGCCTTCGAGCAGCACCTCGCCCTCGACGTGAGCGCCAGGGATGATCTCGTGCATACGGTCCAAGGTGCGCAGCACGGTGGACTTGCCGCAGCCGGACGGGCCGATGAAGGAGGTGACCTTGTTCGGCTCGATGTTGATGTTCACATCTTCCACGGCCAGAAAGTCGCCGTAGTAGATGTTTTCGTGGTTGACGTCAATACGTTGTCCCATGATGTTTCCTTATATTTCCTTGTGTTCTTAAGGCTTAGGCTTAGCGACTGGCTTAGCGTTCGGTCTTGACGGCGAAGACCTTCGCCACGATTCGGCCAATGAGGTTCAGCAGCAGCACGATGACGATCAGCACGAGAGCCGCAGCCCACGCACGTTCCATCGGAATCGTGGTCACGCAGGTGGCGTCGGCGTGGGCGGGCAGTTCGCGCTGAGCTTCGAGTACTCCTGGTAGACGAACACCGGCAGGGTGGTCATCTGGCCGGAGAACAGGTTCACGTTGGTGCTGGAGATGTAGCCGGCGGTCATCAGCAACGGTGCGGTCTCACCAATCACGCGGGCGATGGCCAGAATGGCACCGGAGACGATGCCCGGCAGAGCGGTGCGCAGCACGATCTTGGTAATCGTGCGCTGCTTGGTAACGCCCAGAGCCAAGGAAGCCTCACGCAAATCGTTCGGCACGATCTTGAGCATTTCCTCGCTGGACTTGACCACGGTGGGCAACATCAGCAGGGAGAGAGCCACGGAGCCTTCGAAACCGTTGATGGTACCGGGGCCCAGCAGAATCGTGAACATCGAGAAGGCGAACAGGCCGGCCACGATGGACGGGATGCCGCTCATCACGTCGACGAGCAGGGAGACCGTGGTGGCGAGCTTGCCGCGGTTCGAGTATTCGACCAGGTACACGGCGCACATCAAACCGATCGGAATGGAGATAACCATAGCGCCAGCGGTGATTTCGAGAGTACCGATGATGGCGTGCAGCACACCGCCGTAACCACCGGACGGGGTCTGGTTACCACCGACCACACCGGTCATGTTGTAGCTCAGGAAGTTCAGGTTCAGGCGCTTGATGCCGTTGACGATAGTGGTCCACAGCAGGGAGATCAGCGGGATGCAGGCGATCACAAACGCCACCGCGATCAGGACCCGCATGAAGTGGTCCATGATATTACGGCGCTGGATGGCGGAACGGGTCGGGCGGAAACGATCGAAGTCGATTTCGGGAGCGCCGTCCATCGGAGTCTTTTCAGTGTTCTCAGCAGCAGTCATCACGCAGTCGCTTTCTCGGTAAGCTTACGGGCGATGAAGTTGACCACGAACGTGATCAGGAACAGAATCAGACCAGTTCCGATCAGCGTGGAGACGCCCAGATCGTTGGCTTCAGGGTACTGTGCGGCAATATTCGCGGCGATGGTCTGGTTCTGCGAGGCCTGCAACAGCTTGATGGAGTAGTTGAGGCCCGGGGACAGGATCATCAACACGGCCATCGTCTCACCAAGCGCGCGGCCGAGAGCCAGCATGGAGGCGGACACGATACCGGACTTGCCGAAGGGCAGCACGGCCAGACGAATCATCTCCCACTTGGTGGCGCCGAGCGCCAGCGCGGCCTCTTCGTGCAGGCGTGGGGTCTGCATGAAGATATCGCGGGACATGGAGGTGATAATCGGCAAAATCATAACGGCGAGCACCACAGCCACGGTGGCGACGGTGCGCGGCGGGTTGGCGGCCGGGCCCTCGAACAGTGGAATGAAGCCCAGGTGGTTGGCAACCCAGTTCCAGAACGGGTAGATGGCCGGCACCAGAATCAGGCCGCCCCACAAACCGTAGATAACGGACGGGATGGCAGCCAGCAAATCGACCACATAGCTCAGCGCGGTGGCGAGCTTCTTAGGCGCATAATGCGAAATGAACAGCGCAATGCCGATGGACACGAAGAAGGCAATCAGCAGTGCCAGCAAAGACACGAGCACAGTACCGAACAACAGCGGGAGCACGTAGCCCCAGAAGCTGCTGGCCTTGCCACCGGTAAAGCTGGACACGGTCTGGCTGTTGGCGGCCTGATCGCCACCGATGAGTGGCCAGGCGCGGAAGAACAGGAACAGGAACACAGCGGCAAGTACAACCAGGATCAGGATGCCGCAGGCGTATGCCACACCGCGAAACACCTTGTCGGCGGTCTTGCCACCAACTGGCTGCACAGCCGTTTTGTCTTGCGAACTCACGGATTCTCCTTATATAGGGTGGTTATCAAGTATTCAAGTGGTGCGGTTTTCGTCTGTGACGTTGCCAAACCGTTCGGGTCCTGACCCGCTTTAAGCCGCAGCCGTATGGTTTACGACTGCGGCTTAAAGTTGGCGGCGACTGCTCTTACTACTACAGTCTATCGTTCAGTTGTCAGGTCCAGTCCACACGACCTTGCGGGCCGACGTCATCACTTGGTCTTGATGGCCTCGATGGACTTGGTGATCTCGGACTTCAGGGAGGAGGGCAGCGGAGCGGTGCCGGCGGCATCCTGAGCGGCCTTCTGGCCCTCGTCGGAGGTCACGTAGGTCAGCCAAGCCTTGGCGAACTCAGCCTGCTTGGTGTCCTTGTAGGCCGGGCAGACGATGTCGTAGGAGACCAGGACGATCGGGTAAGCGCCCTCGGCTCGGTGGCGTGGTTGATCTTGATGACGATGCGGTTGTCACCCTTAACGGTGTCGTCCTGCTTGGAATCCCCAATGACCTTGGAGCCGGCCTCGGCGGAAATCTCGTTGTACTTGTCGCCGACCTTGACGGCCACGGTGCCCAGGTCGCCGACCTGAGAGAAGTCAGCGTAGCCGATGGTGCCGTCGGCCTGCTTGACGGTGGAGATCACGCCGGAAGTGCCCTTGGCACCCTGCCAACCTCGTTCGGCCAGTTCTCGGAGAGGTCGTAGGTCCAGTTGTCAGGGGTGACGTCCTTGAAGTAGGAGACGAAGTTCTGGGTGGTGCCGGACTTATCGGAGCGGTGCACCACGGTGATGGCGGTGTCGGGCAGCTTCAGGTCCTTGTTCTGATCGGCGATGGCCGGATCGTTCCACTTGGTGATCTTGCCGTCGAAGATCTTGGCGATGGTGGCAGCGTCCATGTTGATGTGCTTGCCGGCATCGGAAACGCCCTTGAGGTTGAAAACCACGGCGATCGGGGAGATGTAGACCGGGACATCGAAGGCGGTGCCTTCAGTGCACACGGACTTGGACTGCTCAACTTCGTCATCGGCAAGGGCCTTGTCGGAGCCGGCCCAAGCGGTGGCACCGGTCAGGAAGGTCTGCACGCCAGCGCCGGAACCGGACGGGTTGTAGGCGTCTTGGCCTCAGGGTTGGTGCCCTGGAAGCCGGCGATCCAAGCTTCAACAGCGGCCTGCTGAGAGGAGGCGCCGGCGCCGAGAAGTTGCCGGAGATCGGGGTGGACTTGGAAGTGGAATCGGAGGAGGAGCTGTTGTCGGTCGTGGTGGCGGTGTTATCGCCGCAGGCGGCCACGGAAGCGAGCATCACAATGCCGGACAGAGCGGCAATGGAGCGAACGAGGATGTTCTTCTGCATGATTATTACTTAATCCCTCTATCAACTATTCGCGGGCGGCTCAGCGCTGCCCGGTCAATTCATGACAACTACAAGCGTATTGGTGGTTTCAAGGGCCCAAAACCGAAATCAGTAAACAGAAGATGAACACTTGGATGTTTGTGGGCTACGTTGAGGCTACGTAGTTTTTGGAGCGGGCTCGCCTGCGGCGAGTCCACAGCGAGCCCACAATCCACAACAAAAAAGGCGACCCGAAGGCCGCCTTCCATTTACTCCGCGGGAGTATCGATCTTGTATCCGAGACCGCGCACGGTAGTCAGATACTTGGGGTGCGCCGGATCTTCCTCGATCTTGGAGCGCACGCGCTTGACATGCACGTCGAGCGTCTTGGTGTCGCCCACATAATCCGAACCCCAGATGCGGTCGATCAGCTGGTGACGCGTCATCACACGGCCCTTGTTCTGCATGAGGTATTCGAGCAGTTCGAATTCCTTGAGCGGGAAGAACACGGTTTCGCCGCGTACGGTGACCTGATGCTGGCCAACCTGCATGGCGATATCGCCACACACCAGCGGAATATCGTCATCCACAGTGCCGGAAGCCTGGGCAGTGGCCTGATTGCGACGCATCACGGCACGAATACGTGCCAGCAGCTCACGGAAAGAGTACGGCTTGGTCACATAATCGTCCGCACCAATCTCAAGGCCAACGACCTTATCGATTTCGGCGCTCTTGGCGGTGAGCATAATAATCGGCACACGGCTCTGCTCACGAATGCGGCGGCACAGTGCAGTGCCGTCAATGCCCGGCAGCATCAAATCAAGCAGCACCAAATCGATGCCGCCCTTGGTGAACAGTTCCAGACCTTCCTCGCCAGTGGCGGCGGCGGACACGTCGTACCCCTCGCGTGTGAGCTGGTATACCAGCGGCTCGCGATAGGATTCCTCTCTTCGACGATAAGAATGCGTGTCATAGTAGCCTTTCTTGGGTATGTTCCCGTGCGCATAGGCGCAAAGTTTTCCGACATTATCGTAACCATTTGTTCTCCGTTAGCCTGCTGTTTCCCGAAAGTACGTAATTGCGTAATTGGGCTACGCGCGGTGTGCGCACCTCGCCCACTGTGTGATTGTGTGGCAATGGAATGGCACCATGTCGGGCACCAACCAAGGCCCTACGCTTGTGTCGACTCGTCCGACCGGGCCTCGTCGTCATCCTCATCCGGGGCGGCCGGCAGCTCGATGGTGAACGTCGACCCCTCCCCCGTACGCGACCAGACCGAAATCCGACCGCCGTTCTCCTGCACGCAGTGCTTGGTGATGGCCAAGCCGAGTCCCGAACCGCCGGTCTCGCGCGAACGGCCGGGTCGACCGGTAGAATCGCTCGAAAATGCGGTCCAGCGATTTGGCGGGGATGCCGATGCCTGATCGACCACGCGAATGGTGACTTTGCCATCGCGCTCCCCCACGCCGACCGCCACAGTGGTGTGTTCGGGCGAGTAATGGATGGCGTTCTCTACGAGGTTCTTGACGGCGGTTTGCATGGCCTCTTTGTCGGCTTGATCATCGGACCGTTCGTGGCTGGGCTGCCTGATTCTTCCAAGGAACCTTCGCCATCGGCCCGGCTCCTCGACCTTCGTGGGTACTGACTGTCCGTTGACACTCAGTCGGATATCCACATGGCGGGAGTCGGCTTGGGTCTGATTGGCGGCGATGGCGGCGCGTGCCACATCCAGCGCGGAAATGCGCCGCGCATCGATCACGCTTTGCGGGCTTTGGGCTTTCTGCAAGTCGATAAGATGATGCACCAGTTCGGTCAGGCGCGCGGATTCCTTGGAGATACGGCCGGAAAAATACCGTACGGCGTCCGGATCATCGGCGGCGTCGGTCACGGTTTCGGCCAGTAGCGCGATGGCACCGGCCGGAGTCTTGAGTTCGTGCGAAACGTTGGTCACAAAGTCACGGCGGACGGCCTCGAAACGGCGCTGCTCGGACATGTCGTTGATGAAGATGGCGTACAGGTCATCGCCGATATCGCCAATGCGCACACGCAAATACAGCGTGTTGGACGGGCGTGACTGGCCGGCTCCAGTCCTCGGCCATTAGAGGACGGATAGGAATTGCGATTGACCGGCAGCTGAACCTCACGCTCACGCATGCCACCGTCGGCGGCGGCCTGAGTGAGGATGTCCTCGACTTCACGCGAGTTGAGTCGGTCGCCGGAGACTAGGCCGAATGGCACTGAGCCGGGGCTTGAATATTGGACCAGACCGTTGCGGTCGGTGACGATCAGGGCTTCGGGCAGGACTTCAATCAGGCGACGCTCGGTGGGGCGCACGGCGCATCATCACCGAATAGAGAATGCGTATCCTCGTCGCCGGACAGGTCCTGTTCGGCGGCGAGCCGGCCTGAAACGCGGCCTTTGTTGTAGGCGATGACGGCAACCCACACCAGTATCAGCGCGGCGAGCACCACAATCACGACGATCTGCCAGATATCCATGATTTCCAGAGTAAAACGTGCGAGGCGTAGTGAGATGCCTAAACTACGTAAGTTCGTCTATTGTTCATTTTTGGCGGGACGACATAACAAATGCTCCCGCTGGCGGGAGCATAATATGGGGAGCTCTATTTACAGCTCGTAGTCCTTGTCCTTGCTTTCCTTGATCAGGAACAGAGCGAGCAGAGCGAGGGCAGTCATGATAGCCATGTACCAGCCACACCGGCAACGCCGAACTTGGAGGTGACCAGTTACAGGCGCTTGACGATGTCGACAGCCAGACGGGCGGCGGTATCGGCGTATTCGGAGATGTCGAACTCCTTGAATACCTCGTAATCGGTGTCGGCGTTGTCGGAAAGGGCACGAATCACCAGTGCCGGCACGTTATTGCGGGCGGCGACCTGTGCCACGGCGGCGCCTTCCATCTCCACGGCGTCAGCCCCGGTGAGTCGGATGACCTCCTCGACCTTTTGGGGCGTGTCCACGAAGTAGTTGCCGGAGGCGATGATGCCGGTGATGTGGGTAATGCCCGCATTGGCAAGCGCCTCGTCGGCGACTTCCAGCAGACGGTCATCAGAGTGGAATTCCTCCACCGGAGCGTCCGCAGTGCCGGGCTTCCACTGGCCTACGAGCCGCATGTCAGTGTCGAGGTAGCGCAGGGTGCCGCCGAGCACCACGTCGTTGATGTGCAGGTGGGTGTTGAGGTTGCCGGCGATGCCGCTGAAAATCACGGCGTCCGGGGCAATCTCGTCAATCAGCAGCTGCGTGGTGGCGGCCGCATTGACCAGTCCCATGCCGCCTACCGTTGCGGCAACCTTGATGACGTCAGAACCGAAGGAGTCGACCGTGCCGGACACGATGTCAAGGCTGCCCTTGGCGGTGTGCGTCACATGCGTGAGCGATTTGGCGATCAGCGCCACTTCCTCATCCAATGCGCCAATAATAGCTACAGTTTTCATACCCATACGTAAGTTCCTTTCACAACACTTTCGGCTCCCCTTGTCAGGAGGTGGCCGCCGAATGGCAGGCTGAGGGGTAGAGACGTTTCGTTGCATTGCTCCCGCGAGAGAGCCGATGACGCAACTCAGTGCCAACGCCGTGTGGCTACGGCTTCCGCAAGCTCGCGCAGCAAGGCCTCGGTTTCTTCCCAGCTGATGCACTTGTCAGTAATCGACTTGCCATAGACCAGCTGATCAAGCGGCGCGGCCTTCTGATTGCCTCCTTCAATAAAGCTTTCCATCATGATGCCGGTAATACCCTGTTCGCCAGCTGCAATTCTGCTGGCAATATTGCGCACGACTTCGGCCTGACGATGTTCGTCCTTGCCGGAGTTACCGTGCGAGCAATCAACAATCAGACCATGCGAGGCTGCGGATTCGGCGGGCATTTCGGCGCGTACGTCTTCCATGGCTTTGGCCACGGATTCGGCATCGTAGTTCGGGCGTGAATCGAGCCGCGCAACACCACATGGCAGTCCGGGTTGCCAAGGGTCTCGACTGCGCAGGCACGCCCCAGATGGTCAATGCCGAAGAACGTGTGCTGCTGAGCAGCGGCGAAGCAACCGTTGACCGCTGCCTTCACCGAGCCGTCAGTGGCATTCTTAAAGCCGACCGGCATGGAAAGCCCGCTGGCCAATTGGCGGTGGATCTGGCTTTCCGTGTTGCGCGCACCAATGGCGCCCCAACTCACCGCGTCCGAGATGAACTGCGGGCTGGTGGGCTCCAGAAATTCCGTGGCGGCCGCCAATCCTTCCTTCAGCACACCAAGCAAGGTTTTGCGAGCAAGCAACAGGCCCTTGCGAATATTGTGGCTGCCATCAATATCCGGGTCGTTGATCAGGCCCTTCCAGCCAATGGTAGTGCGCGGCTTCTCGAAGTACACGCGCATGACGATGAGCAGCTGTTCACCGAGCTCATCTTTCAGCTTGGCCAATCGGCGCGCGTAGTCCAGCGCGGCCTTCGGGTCATGAACCGAACAGGGGCCGACGATGACCAACAGCCTGTCGTCTTGGCCGTACAGGCACGCGCGAATCTCATCACGCGAGTAGGCGACGATTTCCTGAGCCTGATCAGTCAGCGGGAGTTCAGCGAGCACTTGCGCGGGCGTGGGCAGCGGCTCCAACTCCAATACGCGGCGGTTGATGATGCGACTGACACCCACCTGATCTTCCAACGCGGCACATCAGTGGCAACGAGCGGGTTCTTCCCCTCCCCCATCGCCTGACGAATGGCGCGAAGCTCTTCTGGGGTGTTCAACGGCTGCGGACCGACTTGCAACGGATGCAGCGAATGTGCTGCTTCCTCCTGCTGCTGCATAACATCTCTCCTTGGGTCAGTATCCTTCCCAAGGATAAGGTGTCACGGGAACAAACTGACATGACCACCGTTATTGGCAAAAATGCTCACTGAGTGGGTCTCAGTGAGCATTTTTTACAAAGACAAAGCTATTTAGCCGAGCGGCGAGCGGTGACGGCGTCGGCTAGGGTGTGCAGCAGTTCGTTGGTGCGTTCCCACGGCACGCAAGAGTCGGTGACGGACTGACCGTAGACCAACTGGTCGAGCGGGGCCGGCTTTTGGTGACCGCCGACCAAGAAGCTTTCCATCATTACGCCGGTGATGCCTTGTTCGCCGTGCGCCAGGCGCTCAGCGATCTCTTCGATGACTTCGGCTTCGCGGTTTTCGTCTTTGCCGCAGTTGCCGTGGGCGGCATCGATGACGAGGCCATGCTGGCTCGGGCCGGACGCTTTGGAAACCTTGAGGTCTTCCAGAGCTTGACGCACGGATTCGGCATCGTAGTTCGGGCCGTGGCTGGAGCCGCGCAGAACCAGATGGCAATCCGGGTTGCCTTTGGTTTCGGCGGAAATCACGCGACCGTCCAAGTTAATGGACAGGAAGTGATGCTCGAAGCCGGCCGCGAAACAGGAATCGGCGGCGGCCTTGATGGAGCCGTCGGTGGAGTTCTTGAAGCCCACCGGCATGGACAGGCCACTGGCCAGTTCGCGGTGGACTTGGGATTCGGTGTTACGCGCGCCGATGGCACCCCAGCTGATCGCGTCGCAGATGTACTGCGGGGTGATGGGGTCAAGCCATTCGGTGGCGGCGGGCAGGCCGAGGCTCAGCACGTCGGTGAGCACCTTGCGGGCCAGCCACATGCCCTTACGAATATTGAAGCGACCGTCCAGATCGGGGTCGTTGATGAGGCCTTTCCAGCCGATGGTGGTGCGCGGCTTCTCGAAGTACACGCGCATCACGATCACGAGTCGGTCTTCCAACTCGCGCTTGACGGCAGCCAGCTTTTCTGCGTACTCGTGCGCGGCCTTCGGGTCGTGGATTGAGCAGGGGCCCACGATGACGAGCAGTCGGTCGTCGCGGCCGTTGAGCACATCGCGGATTTCCTGCCGCGAGTGGAGCACGAGCTCGCTCATCTCATCGGTGAGCGGCTGCTCCCTGAGGAAAGCACGCGGCGCGGGAATGGGGTCAAGCTGACGAATGTTGACATCGACGGTCTCAGGAAAGACGGCCTGCTCCCCCAACGACGTTCATCCTCGGAACTATCCGGACCACGTAGTGCTGCCATTGCTCGACTCCTTTCCTTGTATACGTACTGTCGGTATGTCGCCATAGACGCAAAAGCCCAACTATAGCAGTTTGTTACGGGGACTGCTTGTTGGGCCGGCAGTTATGGACTTTGGGTGGACTCGCCTGTGTGGACTCGCCTGCGGCGATGCTGTGTTGTTGTGCGGCCTGCGACCGCGGTCTCTCCCTCTGTCAGCGGCTTCGCGCTGACAGAGGGAGAGACCCTAGCAGCCGACAGGCTGCGAGAAAACACAGCATTGGCCGTCAGGCCGATTCCGGGAGGCTGACGAAGTCAGGCCAAAGCGCCCATCGGATCCCATGCGGGGAGCATGGTGGCTGGCTCTTCGAGGGCCTTCTGGTATTCCTCGGGCAACAGGGCCTTCGGGACGGCTACCTCGTAGACGTATTCGGTGAACCAGTCGTCGGACATGGTGAAGTAGCCCTTGTCGGCGATCTTGGCGCCCCAAGAGTTCTCCACGCGCCAGCGGCGGGTGGTGCCGTCGTCGGCCACGTCAACGCCGGCGAAGCATGGCATGGTTCATGGCGGAGTCGCCGAAGCGCACGCGGGCTTCCTTGTCCAAATCGAAGTCCACGTCGTACACGCGGCCGTACTCGAACAGGTCGGTGGCCCACGCGCCGTTCTCACGGTCCATGAACGGGTGGCAGTCGGCACCGAACCATACCGGAATGCCCTGCTCAACGAGAATCTGCTTGACGCAGTCCTTCATGAACTGGTTTGGCACGTTGAGGTACTCGGTGGCGTCGCCGCCAGCCACATTGCCGAGGTGCTCGATGCCGATCTTCTTGCCCTTGGCGTGCTCGGTGCGCGGATCGTCCACCAGGCACACGTAGTCCTCAAGATCAGCCGGACCCACGTACTTCTTCCAGAACTCAACCGGCGTAATCTCGCCGTCGCGGTGGAATTCGCCATCCTTGTCGGTCCATTCCCAGTCGAAGGAAACCGGCGGCTCGCCCAGGTGGATGGTCAGAATACGGTGGCCGGCAGCAGTGGCGTCGGCAATAATCGCCTCGACCTTGGAGGCATCGCCGTCAGCGGCGTACATGTGCGCCACGGCGGTGTGCAGCATGTGGCGCAGCTGGATGTTCATTTCACCGGTGTTCTTGGAGGATTCGGTCTCCGGGAACAGGTCCTTGGGCACAGCGCCGTACTTCTTGTACACGTTCATGGCCATGGTCCACTGGCCGCCATCGCCCATCACGTCGGCGAGCAGGTGCTGCATCAGGCGGGAGTCGGAAGGCTCTCCGGCAGCCACCAGAGCGGCCACATCCTTAAGGAAGTAGTTGACGCGCTCCAGCTTGTCGTAGTACATCGCGTAGTTCTGGGAGACTCGAACTCCTTCAAGTTCATGTTCTTCTTGGCCACGAAACGGGCCACGTTCAGGGAGCTGAACAGCCAGCAGCGGCCGGAGCGATCCTGATGGGTGGCTTCGCCATTGTCAACGATGGTGGAGAAACGACGCTGCATCAGACGAGCGCGGTCATAATTGCGAGCCACCTTGTCGATGCCGGCGGCGGTCACCGCGTTCATGGCCAGACGGTTGGTGCCGCTCTGTGCGAAATCGCCGCGCAGGGTATTCAACGCTTCGTCGGTCAGAGGCGTCAATTCACTCATGTCATACTCCTTCTGTGATGGTGCGCTTGTGGCGCAGATTCAAACGAATACGGCACCTGGCTCGAAAGCGCAGGTGCGTAATTCTTACCGCTAGTAGTCTAATCGAGGCCTGTCATTCGCCGTTCTGCTCAGATACGGCCGGATTCTCCTGAGTCGGGGCCTCCGGTTCGCCCTGTGTCTGGTGCTCGGACGGCTCAGACGATTCGGACTGCTCATTCTGCGCAGCCGAATCAGCCGAATCAGCCGAATCAGCCGAATCAGCCGGTGCCGCATCTGTCTCATTGTGATCGTCGGCAGCCGACTCGTTTCCGCTCAACTCACCCGGCTGGTCATCGGCCTCGTTGTGTACAGGCTTGACTTCCGGGACGGGCGCAACCACCGGCAATGCCGCCGCGGCAGCGGCTTCCTGATCCTGACCAGAGGCCGCCGCATTACCGCCGAAAGCGAATCCGGAGAACGCCTGCGAGAACATAGAACGCAGTTCCGAAACACGCTGGGTGATGACGGACTCGCGTTCCTGCAGATCGGCGATGCGCTTGGACAGACCGTCAAGCTCGCTTTGGGCGGCGGCGCGACGCTCCTCGATCTGCGCATCGGCTTCCTCGCCCGCCTTATGTACGATTGCGGCGGCCTGGATGTCCGCCTCCTCGCGCTTGGACGCGGCATACGAATCGGCTTGGTCGCGAGTGTTCTTGGCCTGACCGACCAACTCATCGGCTTCCCGCTTGGCCGCCACACGACGCTCTTCGAGGTGCTGCAGCAGTTCGTTGACCTTCTTCGTGGCCTCATCCTGCTGAGCGGCGATGTCGTGACGGATCTGCTCGACCTCGGCGTTGACCTGGCTCATCGTGCTGGTGCGCTTGACCTCGGCCTCATCAGTGATTTCCTGACCCTTGGTTTTGGCCGCATCAATGATTTCGCTGGCCTTGCGCTGGGCTTCGGTCATCATCTTGGACACTTGCTCGCGCACGTCGGCGAGCTTCTTGTTGGCCTCGGCGAGCGCCGCCTCAATCTGATCGTTGGAATCAGACTTAAGCTTGGTGATCTCCTCATTGGCGCTTTGCGCATTGCGGCAACCTGCTGGGTCGCCTCCGCCTTCATGTCGCGATTTCGCGCTCTTGAGTGGAGCGTTCGGAAGCCATCTTCTTGGTGTGCTCTTCGCGCGCGTTGCTGAGCTCAAGCTCGACGGTCTGACGCTGTTCGGTGATGGTCTTGGCAGTTTCGGAGCGCAGTTGTGCGGCATCCTCGTTAGCGGAGGTGGTCACTGATTCGGCCTGATTGCTGGCGTTCGTCAGAATCGAGGCGGCCTTGGCATTGGCGTCGTCAACAATATGCTGGGCATCCAGCTTGGCGTTGTTGATCAGTGTTTCGGCCTGAGCCTGAGCGTGGTACGGATGGAGGACGCGTCCTGCTTGGCGCGTTCCAGCAGTTCGGTACTCGTCTGTTCGGCGGAGGCAAGCATCTGCTGGGCGTCGCTCCCAAGGAAGCGAAGCTGTTGCCTTCCGGCTTCTTGTTCTTCTCTTCCTGAAGTTGGGCCTGCAATTGCAGAATACGGTCGTCATCCGCCGCAATCTGCTCACGCATGCTGGCCAACGTCTGCTGCGCACGCTTCATACTCTCCTGAGTAGCGTCGAAGGCAGCATCAACCTTCTCCTTGTCATATCCTCGCAGCACCACCGGGAAACGATCCACCATCGCTGTTTATTCCTTTCGCACACGCATAAAGCTCTTGGCACATCCTTGCAGCACTCTAGCGCATCGCACTGGCGCTGAGCGTTGAGCGACGCGCAATCGTTACAATGCGTGCGAACCATGTTCTATTCCGGCGTGGCGCACAGCGTGCTAGGCGATGAGGATGTCGGAGCTGGAGGGCTTGAGATAGTAGCGCACGGCTTCGCGCACCACATCACGCCAGCGGCGATCTGCTGGTCGAGTGGTAGACCATGCTGGCTGGAATGCGCCGGAACGACCGGAGGGAAGCTGACGAATCCGCCCAGCACCCGCTCCTGGGTGGCGGTCCAGTTGAGCAAGTTGTAGAACAGCGAATTACATACGAACGTACCTGCGTCCGAACTCAAGGTGGCCGGAATCGAATCGTCCGTGAAATCATTCAGGATCGAGCGCAACGGCAGGCGGGTCCAATAGGCGGCCGGGCCATTGGTCGATGGGTTCGCGGCGTGGGATCACGTTGTCCGCGTCTGGCTTGATCGCGTCCATCAGGTTGGTGGCGCATCGTTCAAGCATCACGCCTCGGGCTGCGTGCTTGAGCCCGGTGGCGATGACGATATTGGGCTTGGTGGCCTCAATCGTCTCTTTCAGCGTGGGCCAGGCTTTGGCGAAGCTCACCGGGATGCTGACGGCATGAACGGTGACGGCGACCTGCTCCAACGGATCGTCCGGAGCAGAGGAGACGCCCAGTCCCTGCTCGGCGATGGCCTTGGGCACTTCGACGGCGGGATTGACCTCCACGCCGTCATAGTGGTCGAAGCCGGAGATCACAACATTGAGTTCACGCATAATGCCAGTCTAGCGATGCATCTGGCCGGCCGCTTGGGCCAGCAGGGCGTGCATGCGGGCGCGGGCCTCTTCCTTGGAATCACGACCGAGAATCTCCTCGCGATACGCTCAGCTGTGGGAATATCTTCCAGCGTGGTGATCTTCAGGTTGGTTTCCGCACCGGAGACAATGGCGACGGGTTCATCAGGCAGATAATCGACCACTACGCGCGTGTCGTCGGTGGGATGGAAGTCCGGGTCGCGGCAGCCAAATCGTAAGCGTGACGAATCGTCGCGAAGCGGAAGGATTGCGGGGTCTGCGCGCGGAAGGTGTTCGGGCGGTCCGGCACCGACTTGACCACTTTCAAATCGCCCAGATCCTCGGTCAACAGCACGGTGTCGGTTGAGGCGTAGGCCACGGTCGCGGCCGTGAACTGGTCGAGCGCATCAATCGAACCGTCGATGGCGGACTGTTCCACGAACGGACGGACGGCGTCATGGATCAGAATCTTGGCATCGTCCGGAATGCCAGCCGTAGCCAGCATGTCGAGCGCGGTGGCGGTACTGTCCACACGCTCGTCACCGCCGTCAATGATGACGCGGACCTTGGTGTAGCCCATCTCGCCAACCAACGTTTCCACTTCACCGCGCACCTTGGGATTGACCACCACCACGATGTCGCTGACGCGGTCGCAATGTTCAAAGGCATCAATGCTCCAGCACACGATGGGCTTGCCGCCCACGGAGACAAGCTGCTTGGGATTATCGGGTCGAAGCGCGTACCGAAGCCGGCGGCCAGCACCACGGCCACCACCGGCACGGTTTGCGCCGGTTTGGCACCTGAGCGGGGGCCGGTTGGACGGTAGGCGTCTCGACGGGGGTATCGAAATCTCTCTCAGTCATAGGCACCACCGTAAGGTGAGGGCTGGCCGTCCGTGAACTGCATCACATCTTCTCCACGGAATGTGCTCGCATTCTCCGTTTAGTCACGCACGATGAGGGCGAGGAGGCGGCCTTCGTGTGTTTTGTTGGCGAGCGCGGCGCGGCGGTGCGAGTACCACAGTGGGTTTTCGAGCGTGCACATGCTGTGGCTGATGTTGTCGATGCGCTCCGCGAGCTCGGCCGGGCCTTCGCCATCCGTACGGCACAGTTCGGCGAGTTCCGGGTCTTCCTCAAGGTACTGGGTGGCGGCGTGCACGCGCGGCATCGAATCGACACCTGATGTACACCGGCGAAGGCGAGGTCGATCATCGCGGCTTCGGCGATGTCGATGCCGGCACCGCCGAAACGGGTCTTCGTCTTGGTCAGCGGGAAGCGCTTGATGAACTGGTCGGCGATCTCGTCGCCCACTTCATAGCAGTCGCCGCAGATGCGCGGGCCGAGTGTGGCCACGATGTTCGCCGGGTCGGCACCCTTGCTCTTCATCAGGTCCACCGTGGTGCCGATCACGCCGCGCTCCAGACCACGACGGCCGCAGTGGGCCGCACCGATGATACCGGTGACCGGGTCGCCCAGCAGCACCGGCAGACAGTCGGCCGCGAACATGCCTAGGGCGATGCCGGATTGTGCGGTGACCTGGCCGTCCGCCTCGATGACGTGCGGAGTGTCAGTCTCACCATGTGTGCCGGACACGTCGAAGCCGAAGGGGGTGTTGATGACGAACGAGTCGTCCACGTCCACAGCCACGCCGGAATGTACTTGGGAGACCAGCGATAGGCGGGCTTGCACCGCTTCGGCGAGTGCGATGCGGTTCGACAGCACGGCCTCAGGTTCGTCGCCGGACTTGCCGCCGAGGTTCAGGTTGCCGTAATCGCCGGTGCTCAGGCCGCCCAGTCGCGTGGTGTACACCACCTTGATGCCGGGGGCCAGTGCGATGGGGATGGTCACCGGAATAGGGCGACCGGCTTTATCGGTAGAGCTGATGCTGTTGGAATCGAGGATTTCTTCGCTGTATTCAGGCATAAGGCATTCTTTCTTGGGTGCGGGCGGTGTTCATGATTTTCATGACCACCCCCAGTCAGCGGGGGCGGAGTGGTAGGTTATTCGGCTTTGAGGGTGGGCTTTTGGTGCGCGAGCGGATGGCGGCGTTGATGGGCACCTGGTGCGGGCAGGGCATCGAGAACACGTGCGCCGGATTATTGATGGCGGGTACTGGCGCGCCATCGGCATCGCGCAGGCCGGTTTCCGGCACGGTAAAGACCAATGGTCTCTCGCCAGGCAGCAGGAATTCGACCTGTTGACCGGGCTCAATCTTGTTACGGCTCATCAGCGTGACACGTCCGTCTTCGTCCGCGCTCCAGCTCAGCACTTCGCCCACTACCAGCCATGAGCGGAAGTAGGCGGAGCGGTCGGTGTTCTGTGTGACCTTGTGCTCCGGGTAAGTAGAAGCCGGTGGAGTAGTCGCGGTGGGCCACCTTGTCGGTTTCCTCGAGCAGCCATTCGGGCAGTTCGACGTGTGGGGCCGGGCGAACGG
>ENA-OQDF01000483-OQDF01000483.1-human-gut-metagenome-genome-assembly--contig:-NODE-483-length-16324-cov-1.783355_pt1 | contig 16324 bp, 21 predicted proteins | sample MGYA00242769_ERZ504597 | MGnify/ENA primary metagenome ERZ504597 (study PRJEB26092, sample SAMD00036305) | human gut metagenome | host: Homo sapiens | study: EMG produced TPA metagenomics assembly of...
CACCATTGCCGGTGTTGGTCTGGGTGGTGGATATGTTTTCGGTAGGGAATCCTGCCGGGACTTCCTCAAGGGTAAGGTTGTCAGCCGTGTTTTCCGCTTCCCAATTCTTTCCGTCTTTACAGATGTTGAAATATTGCTTTCCGTTGATTTCCACAATACCCGAGAGCCGGTCGGAGAAACCATTGATGAGGACTATGACATTGTCTCCCAATGTAGTGACTTCTGTCCAGGCGCCGCCGTTGGTAGAGCTGAATACTCTTTTGCTTTCTGTAACCATATAAAGCGCATTGTTATACTCTACGGCAGATGTCAACTTTACGTCTGAGGGGAGGTTGCTGACATTGACTTTACTCCAGTTGTATTTATCGGGCGCAGTCGATGTCTTGTAAGCAGTACTGTTGGAAGTGTAGACAAATAGTTCGTCTCCCAGTACAACCGCTTTTTGCTGACCTAAATTGATGGTATTGGAGAATATATTCCCCCTTTTCTGCATGTCTGTCCATACGAGTGAGTCCGGGTCTTGCAGGTGTACATTAACTTTCAATTTATATTCGCGGACTGTAACACCGTCGGCGGCATGTGCTTTGAACAGCATGCCGGCATCGTTATTCATGGCGGGTCTCAAATCCACGGAGTCCGACATGACGAATACCGTGTCGGTAGGCGAGCCTGAAGTTATCCAACCGGTAACGGTCATAGTATCAATTAGAATACGGTCAATGATGGTATCTGAACCTACGGGCAATGAATCTCTGTTATAGATGAGTCTATTGAGCTGGTCAATTGTAAATTTGTAATGTTTGCCATGTATGGTATCGATACCAAAAGCATGTATAGTAGCATCGGAGCTGAATTCATAATTGTCGTCAGAGTCAAGGCATGAACTTAGAGCAAATGACACAATAAGAAAACTCACAATTACTGATAGAAACTTTATTCTCATTTTGAAAATTAGTGTTTATTTACAAGTTGCAAAAATAGGAACATTTTTTTCTATAAACAGCTTTACGGGGAAGTTTTATATAAAATTATAGATAATATCCCCCTTTTTCTCGATAAAAAAAGCCCTGAAATGAGGCTATTGACTGTTTCTTGAGGCAGTATAATGGCGAAAACTCCTGCCGAAAGAATGCTCTGTTGCAAATGGATATCCGTCACTGATTTCGGGTGCTTTGACGCCGGAATGAAGAAGGTACGGAGTTTCTTCCACAAAGATTTCGTCCCACAATCCGGCAGCGATGAAGGATTGGAGAGTTTGGCTGCCACCCTCTACCAAAAGGGATTGTAATCCGCGTGTATACAGCGTTTCCATGATTTCGGGGAGTACATTCCGCCGGTAGTCGCTGACTGGCAGATACTCTACATTCGGTAGCGGAGCGTGCGGGGCTTCTGTAAAAACGAGGGTCGGCACGCTACCGTCAAATAGGTGAAGGTTGGGGGATAGCTTTTGTTGCCGGTCCAGCACGATACGTACCGGTGAACGACCATACCAATGGCGGACATTCAGGCCGGGATTGTCCAGCTCAGCCGTACGGGTACCTACTAATATGGCGCTGTGCTCTGCCCGTTTCTTGTGTACCAGCATCGAAGTCAGCAGGCTGGAGAGGATAACTGGTTTACCGTCCGTGCGGGAGTAATCGATATATCTGTCAGAAGATTCCGCCCATTTTAGGGTGATGTAGGGGCGTCGCAAAGTATGGAAAGTGATGAACCTGCGGATGAGCTGCCGACATTCTGTTTCCAGCACTCCGACAATAACTTCACGTCCGGCATCCTTCAGTTTCTGTATGCCCCGGCCCGCAACCTTAGAAAAAGGTCCCGGCACCCGATGACGATACGTGGAATCTGCTTCTCGATGATGAGGTCTGCACAAGGAGGAGTTTTGCCATAGTGCGAACACGGTTCCAGGCTGACATAGATGGTGGAACGTTTCAGCAGGGACGTGTCTTTCACGGAACGGATGGCGTTGACCTCGGCGTGGGCTTCTCCACAGCGCACATGGTATCCCTCGCCTATGATTTTCCCGTCACATACTATTACCGCCCCCACCATCGGGTTGGGTGCTGCATTGCATAGCCGTTTTGTGCCAGTGATACATCGCAGCATGTATTTCTCTTCTTCTGAATTCATATCCTTGCTTACCTTTTGGTTGAATAATCAAAATTAATGATTACTTTTGCAGCCCGAATAAAACCGGACCCCGAATGAATGTAACCGTTTCACATATCCGCAGTGCTTTGCAGGAATGCTACCCTCCCCGGGAGGCGGCCAATCTTTCCCGTATTGTCTGCTGTGAAATGTTTGGTCAGGGTAATATTGACTATTACCTGGGCAAAGATATGATTTTATCTCCAAACGATGAAAGGGAATTGGAAAGCATTCTTTCCCGTCTGTGCAATTTTGAGCCCATACAGTATGTGCAGGGTACTTCCCGTTTCCTGGGGCGTACTTTTCGGGTGGCTCCGGGGGTGCTTATTCCCCGTCCCGAAACGGAAGAACTGGTGGAGAGGATGCTGAAGGAAGTCGCTCCGGTTTCCCGTATTCTCGACATTGGCACCGGAAGCGGGTGTATTGCCGTCACTTTGTCTAAGGAGTTGCCGGAGGCGGAAGTAACAGCTTGGGACATTTCCGGAGAAGCTCTTGCCATAGCCGGCGACAATAACCACCTTTTGCAGGCCTCCGTGCTATTTGTACAGCGTGATGTCCTGACGTATCAACGGTTGAGGGTGAATGTTTTGATGTAATCGTCAGTAATCCGCCTTATGTTACGGAAACAGAAAAGCGGGATATGGAACCAAACGTCTTGAACTGGGAACCCTCACGGGCTTTGTTTGTTCCAGATAGCGACCCGCTCCGTTTCTATCGGCGTATAGGTGAACTGGGACGGAGCATGCTGACGGTCGGCGGCCGACTCTATTTTGAAATCAACCGGGCATTTGGAGAGGCTGTCGCTTCGATGCTTCGCAAGCAAGGCTATACGAATGTCCGTATCCGAAAAGATATTTCCGGCAACGACCGGTACGTAATTGCAGAACGATGATAGAAATAACTGAAACTGAAGCTTTGAACAGAGTGGCGGCATATTGCTCCACTGCCGAGCATTGCCGGGCGGAGATTGCGGAGAAACTGCAACGCTGGGGCATTGCCTATGATGCCATAGACCGTATCATCAACTGTCTGGAACAAGAGAAGTACATTGATGAAGAGCGCTTCTGCCGTGCTTTCATCAACGACAAATACCGTTTTGCCAAATGGGGCAAGATGAAGATAGGGCAGGCGCTCCAGTTGAAAAAGATATCTTCATCTGTCTATTGGCCCTATTTGAACGAGATTGATGAGGAGGAATACCACGCCGTCTTGCAGAAACTGCTGGCGGCAAAGCGTAAAAGCGTCCGTGCCGAAAGTGAGTATGAGTTGAATGGCAAACTGGTGCGTTTTGCCTTGAGCAGGGGGTTCGAAATGAAGGATATATGTCGTTGCATAGAGGTTTCTGAGGAAAATGACTACTTCGAATGAAAATTATCGGCTTTCTCTTTTTTATTCTCATTCTGTTTCCGTATTTTTGTGCCATATTTATCATATATAGATTAGTTTTGCTATGAAAACTTTAGAAAGATTGTTTGCAGAGAAGTTGCTGAAGATAAAAGCGATTAAACTACAACCGGCTAACCCGTTCACTTGGGCATCCGGATGGAAGTCTCCGTTTTATTGTGATAACCGCAAAACCCTTTCTTATCCTTCTCTCCGTAATTTCGTAAAGATTGAAATTACGCGTCTGATTTTGGAACGTTTCGGACAGGTGGATGCCATTGCCGGTGTGGCAACGGGAGCTATACGCAAGGTGCCTTGGTGGCCGATGCATTGAACTTGCCGTTTGTATATGTACGCTCCACTCCGAAAGACCATGGACTGGAGAATTTGATTGAAGGTGAACTTCGTCCCGGTATGAAGGTGGTAGTCGTGGAAGATTTGATTTCTACGGGTGGAAGCAGTTTAAAGGCTGTAGAAGCTATCCGCCGTGACGGATGTGAGGTCATCGGTATGGTGGCTGCCTATACTTATGGTTTCCCGGTTGCCGAAAAGGCTTTCAAGGATGCCAAGTACCTTTGGTGACGCTGACCAATTACGAGGCTGTGATGGAAGTGGCGTTGCGTACGGGCTATATCGAGGAAGAAGATGTGGAGACTCTGAATGAATGGCGTAAAGACCTGCACATTGGGAATCTGGTAAATAAGAACTTATTTGTAAAAATGTTAATATGGATAAAAGAGCCATTCGGATAGATTCTGTCCGGATAGTTCTTTTTTCTTTTTGAATACGATTGATTATGACGAAATTTGAGAGTGGAGTGAAAGTTGTACCGGCTTCACAAGAAGCTGTTTATGAAAAGCTTTCCGACCTGAGCAATCTGGAGAAGGTGAAAGACCGTTTGCCTGAAGACAAAGTGAAGAACTTGAGTTTTGATGCGGAGAGCATGACGATAGAGGTGGCTCCCGTAGGAAAGATTACGTTGCAGATTGTGGAGAAGGAACCTTGCAAGTGTATCAAGTTTGCAACAACCACTTCACCGCTGCCCTTCAATCTGTGGATACAGATTGTACCCGTCACCGAAACCGAATGTAAAATGAAACTGACCATCGGCATGGATATAAATCCGTTTATGAAGACCATGGTGCAGAAACCCTTGCAGGAAGGATTGGAGAAGATGGCAGATATGTTGGCGATGATACAATATTAATCACTAACCATTAATCATTAGAAACAACGTGGCTCAGAAACTTTGGGAAAAATCCGTTCAGGTAAATAAGGATATCGAACGCTTCACGGTAGGCCGTGACCGTGAAATGGACCTTTATTTGGCAAAGCACGATGTGCTGGGTTCCATGGCGCACATCACGATGCTCGAAAGCATTGGCTTGTTGACGAAGGAAGAACTGCGGCAATTGCTGGCCGAATTGAAGGAAATCTATGCGATGGCCGAGCGTGGAGAATTTGTGATAGAAGAGGGAGTGGAAGACGTTCACTCACAAGTGGAACTTATGCTGACGCGCAACTTGGGTGATATAGGTAAGAAAATACACAGCGGACGTTCGCGCAACGACCAGGTGTTGCTCGATTTGAAGCTCTTTACCCGTGCAGAGATAAAGGAAGTGGCGGAGGCTGTGGAACAATTGTTCCATGTGCTGGTTATGCAGAGCGAACGCTACAAGGATGTACTGATGCCGGGTTATACACACTTGCAGATAGCCATGCCGTCTTCTTTCGGACTTTGGTTTGGGGCATACGCCGAGAGCCTGGTGGACGATATGATGTTCCTTCAGGCAGCTTTCAAGATGTGCAACCGCAATCCTTTGGGTTCTGCTGCGGGATACGGTTCCTCGTTCCCGCTGAACCGTACGATGACTACCCGTCTTTTGGGATTTGATTCCCTCAACTACAACGTAGTGTATGCCCAGATGGGGCGTGGCAAGATGGAGCGTAATGTAGCTTTCGCCCTTGCCAGTGTGGCCGGAACCATATCGAAATTGGCTTTTGACGCATGTATGTTCAACAGTCAGAACTTCGGTTTTGTGAAGCTGCCGGACGATTGCACTACCGGCTCCAGCATCATGCCTCACAAGAAGAACCCGGACGTCTTTGAACTGACGCGTGCCAAGTGCAACAAACTGCAATCCCTTCCCCAGCAGATTATGATGATAGCCAACAATCTTCCTTCCGGCTATTTCCGTGACTTGCAGATTATCAAAGAGGTCTTCCTGCCTGCTTTTCAGGAACTGAAAGACTGTCTGCAGATGACGACTTACATTATGAACGAAATCAAGGTGAACGAACATATTCTTGATGATGACAAGTATCTGCTTATTTTCAGTGTGGAGGAAGTCAACCGCTTGGCATGTGAAGGGATGCCTTTCCGCGATGCCTACAAGAAGGTGGGACTGGATATTGAAGCCGGAAACTTCTCGCACAGCAAAGAGGTACATCATACCCATGAAGCAGTATCGGAAACCTTTGTAACGATGAAGTCTCTGCCCTGATGCAGAAAGTGGTAGATGGTTTCAATTTTGAGACCATGCAAGCTGCAGAGAAAGAGTTGCTGGGCAGGTAAAAGGTTCTGCGGGTTCAAGTCCCGCTGCGAGTACTGTACTTTTATAAAAAAATTGGCAGAAACGGGAAAACTGTTTATCTTTGCACCCGTTCTCCAAATGCGGAAATAGCTCAGTTGGTAGAGCATAACCTTGCCAAGGTTAGGGTCGCGAGTTCGAGTCTCGTTTTCCGCTCTCTTTTCCCTTTTTAGGATGCTCGAATGGTGGAATGGTAGACACGAAGGACTTAAAATCCTTTGGCCATTGCGGCTGTGCGGGTTCAAGTCCCGCTTCGAGTACTCGATTAAGCTCTGTGAATCATTGATTTGCAGAGCTTTTTCTTTATAAGCTCTTGATATGAAAGACCGTTTCTCTATAGCGAACAAAGTGTTTCCCTTAATAGAACAAGTTGTTTCATTATGGCGAACACTTTGTTTCCCTTAACAAAACATTTCGTTTCATCATATGAAAACAAACTGTTTTTCCTTATTGGAACAAACTGTTTCTCTATACTTGAACAAAGTGTTCATCGCTGTGAACTAACAAACTAACTATAATACTATAGTAGATGATATGCGCGTGGCACTTGCTAATATGTGCTTGCAGATGAAATAAAAGAATCTATATAAATAGCCTCCTCTTTATTGTTCAGAACAGCTTGGGGCGTTTGTTATTGAACCGATAGCCGATACCCAACATCAGATAATTGGCTCATGAAATTCCCGGAGGTTATATCCTATATGGAGATACGAATTGCGTGTTACGTCTATTTTCAGGGCAAGAATCTGATAGAAAGACTTCATGTCACCGCCGCCGTGCAGAACGTTGGTCCCAGACCGATACCTACCGTGAAGTAAGGATGACAAACTCTCCGCGGGCAGATAAGCCCAGCGCCATCTGCTTTTTGGCAGGCGGGGTATAGAAGCCGTTCTCTTCTTCGTACGATTCTTTCATGTTCGCACTGTGGTCGTATACGCCGTCCAACGCCACACCGGCGCGGAATTTATAGCCGAAGTTGTACATGGGTGCAAAGCTGAAACCGAACACGTTGTAAGTGCCGGGTGCGGGTACCTGGCCACTACTGCCTTCATGGGCCACTGCTTTCTTTCGCCAGGAGCCGAACAAAGTCAGGTCGTAGCTGACGTGGCGGGGGAATGGAGGAACGATAGGGCGTTGCCATGACTGGGCAAGCTCATCCGCTCTGCGGTTAAAGTTATATACCAGCCCACTTTACAGTCCACCGTGTTCAGACCGGAGTTGGGATATTGGGTGTTTCCGTTGGAAAAGTGGCTTCCGGTAGCTCCTATCATCAGGTCGAACTTGGGGGAGAGTGCCCACTTTAAGTAGAGGTTCACATTGAGATAAGCATTCACTTTCGAGCCGATAATCTGGTTCTCCGGGTTGTCGTATTCATCGTAGGGTTTCCAGCCGAACGATGCGCCGAAGTTCCATTCATAGTTCAAGGATATGCGGGGGCTGAATTGGGCGATACGTCCCCCTTGAAACAGATAGACCGCCAGCGGGTTGCCCAGCTCTTCCGGATTGCCGAAGTTGAAATAGCCGACTCCAATCCCTTGATAGGCTCCTATATAAGCCTGGTCGGCAACGGTGTGGGGACGGAGCTGGAAGGAGTATTTCAGATGGCCGGCATAGGCATTTTTCATGGGCTTGTATTGGTGGTTGGAGTATTCCAGAAAAGGGTTGGTCTGAAAAATATAGCCAGCACGCCCTTCTACGCCTAATCTGTGGATGAAGCGCTGTGAGAAAGGGAGTGTGTCCCGTTTGTATTCCGAATGGCTATCGGATGTCCATTGTTGGGCGTATATTGTATCAGACAAGAAAAGTACCGCTCCTAAGAAAGCCAGTATTTTCCATATCTGCATGCTATTTTTCATATGCCGTGTCGGTCTTTCTTGTTTATAAATGTTCCGAGTGAAGTTTAATTTCGTGCAAATATAGTTTTTTTATCCTTTTGACATTCACAATGAGACAACTATTTGTAAAAAGAGGGGGTAAAACTGAAATCGCCAATAGAATGGCCGACTTCGGTTTTACCCCCTCCTTATTCATTCACCCGGATGCTGTCTTATGATTCGGATGCTGGGTGGCGAGCATTATTTCCGGTCGTTCTCCCGGATTTCCACCCGGCGGATTTTCCCGCTGATGGTTTTGGGGAGCTCATCAACAAATTCGATGACACGTGGGTATTTGTAGGGAGCCGTCACTTTCTTCACATGGTTCTGCAACTCCTTGACAAGCCCTTCTCCAGCGCGTGCCTTGTACTCTTTTGCCAACACAATCGTAGCTTTTACCACTTGGCCGCGGATTTCATCGGGCACACCGGTAATGGCACATTCCACTACGGCTGGGTGGGTCATCAATGCACTTTCCACTTCGAACGGACCGATGCGGTAGCCGCTACTTTTGATGACGTCGTCGGCGCGGCCTACGAACCAGAGGTAGCCGTCTTCGTCCTTCCAGGCTACGTCTCCCGTGTAGTAAATGCCGTTGTTCCATGCCTCGTGGGTGCGGTTGGCATCGCGGTAGTATTCCTTGAACAATCCCAGCGGTTTGCCTTTGTCGGTACGGATTACAATCTGTCCCTGCTCACCGGCTTCCACGGAACGTCCTTCGTGGTCTATCAGGTCTACCTCGTATTGCGGATTGGGCAATCCCATGCTGCCGGGTTTCGGTTCCATCCATGGCATGGTGGCAACGGTAAGGGTCGTTTCGGTCTGTCCGAATCCCTCCATCAGCTTGATGCCCGTCAACTTCTTGAAGGTCTCGAATACGGCGGGGTTCAATGCTTCTCCGGCGATGGTGCAGTATTCCAGACTGGATAGGTCGTACTTCGTGAGGTCTTCGTGAATGAGGAATCGGAAGATGGTGGGCGGCGCACAAAGCGACGTGACGTGATAATCTTGTATCTTCTCCAGTATGGCTGCGGGAGTGAATTTCTCGTGGTCGTATACAAATACGTTGGCGCCGGCAATCCATTGTCCGTAGAGCTTGCCCCACACGGCTTTTCCCCAACCGGTGTCGGCAATGGTGAGGTGTAGGCTGCTCTCTTTCAGGTTGTGCCAGAAGCTGCCGGTGACGATGTGTCCCAACGGATAGGTGAAGTCGTGGGCCACCATTTGGGCTCTCCGGTAGTGCCGCTGGTGAAGTACATCAGGGAGATGTCATCGTTCGTATTCGGATGTTCAGGTTTCACGAAAGGAGCGGCAGCCTCGATACCTTTGTGAAAGTCTTCGAATCCTTCGGGAACTTCCGGCCCGACGCTTACGAGGCGTTTCACAGAAGGAGACTCCGGCATGGCTGCCGTGATATGGTCGGTGATGACGCTTTCGCCGGCGCAGACTATCATCTTGATGTCTGCGGCGTTGCAACGGTATACGATGTCTTTCTTCGTCAGCAGGTGGGTGGCGGGAATCACCACTGCACCGAGTTTGTGTAGTGCCACAATGCTGAACCAGAATTCGTAACGGCGCTTCAGTATCAGCATCACCATGTCTCCGTGGCCGATGCCGAGGCTTTGGAAATAGGAAGCCGTCATGTCTGTGTACCGTTTCATGTCGGCAAAAGGTAATTGCCGGCATTCGCCCTGGTCATTGGTCCACAACAGTGCGGGTTTGTCGGGTTGCTCGGCGGCCCAGGCATCCACTACGTCGTAGCCGAAGTTGAAATTCTCCGGTACGTTTATCTTCAAGTTCTTGATGAAGTCCTCCTGTGAGGTGAAGGATGTTTGAGATAAAAATCTTTCTACCATAACTTATTACATAATTACTGCCAGGAATTTTACAGTCTTTCCGTCAAGCGCCTTCATGCCGTGCGGCAGTTTGGAGTTGAAGTACAGACTGTCTCCTTCATTTAAGATTAAGTCTTTGCCGTCGATGCTGACCATCATACGGCCTTCCAGTACGAGGTTGAACTCCTGACCGGCATGGCTGTTGTAATGTATCGGCTCGCTGTCCGGTTTCGGTTCTACGGTCACAATGAATGGGTCTGCCGTGCGGTTGATGAAACCGGCTGCCAGCGATTGGTATTTATATGCCTTGGTACGTTCTATACTGGTTCCTTTTCCGGCACGTGTCAGGAAGTAGGAGCTCATTTTGGGCTCTTGCCCAAACATCAGTGCGTCCAGTGATATGCCGTAGTGCCGTGCTATCTTCTGTAGCATGCTGACCGAGATGTCGAATTCTCCGGTTTCGGCAAGGCGGTACTCTTCTGCAGAGATGTCGCAGTCGCGGGCGATATCGTCGGCAGTCAGTTCCAATACGTCACGCAGTCCGCGCAGGCGTCGGCTATTTGTCTGATTTGTTCGTCCATAATTATATTTGTTTTAAATGGGTTGTTATTGAAATACACCGTTACACCGCAGGGCATTGGCATATTGGCACATTAAATACTCGCTTTGATGGCTTTAATCACAGTGGAGGTGAATCCTTCGTGTTCCAGTTCGTTGATTCCCTTGATGGTAATTCCTCCGGGAGTACACACTTGTCAATCTCAACACTGGGGTGTGTGTTACTGTTCAGAATCAGCTCGGCTGCTCCCTTCACGGACTGTGCCACCATGCGCATGCCGTCTTTGGGGTAGATGCCCATTTCAATGCCGGCCTGCATAGCTGCCTGGATGTACTTCAGCACATAGGCGATGCCGCAGGAAGTCATGGCGGTGGTTGCCGCAATCTTTTCCTCGGGAATGAGCATGGCAAGTCCCATCTGGTTGAAAATGTCCAGCATCAGCTGCTCCTGCTCCTTGGTGGCATTGCGGCTGGCGATGAGTGTCATGCTTTCCATTTCGCTGATGGCTGTATTGGGAATAAGACGGAACATGGTCATTTCCTTGTCTGCTGCATAGTGTGTCAGTTCTTCGAAGGGAATACCGGCTGCAACGGAGATAAGAATCTGTGTGCCTTTCAGTTTCAATTCCTTTACTACAAGTTTCATCAGCCATGGCTTCACGGCAAAGATTATCATATCCGCACCGGTCACTGCTTCCTGATTGTCATTAGTTACTTGCAAAGCGGGAAATTCTGCTTTCAGTTTGTCTAATTTGTTCTGGGTGGGGTTGGAGACAATGATGTCACTGGCAGGGATGATTGTTCCTTTTGCCAGCCCGCGGGCGATGGAGCCTCCCATATTTCCGGCACCGATAATTGCTATTTTCATATTTTCTTGTTGTTAAAAGAGTTGTCTGTTGGCAAAGGTAGGTAAATTAAAGAACTTTCTTGAAGCGTTTCAAGAATTCCTTTGCTTCGTCCATGCTGAGGCACAGAGGCGGCAGCAGGCGGAGCACGTTCGTACCGCTTACGCCGGTGAATACATGTTGCTCTTTCAGCAGTCTTAGGCGCAGTTCCTTGATGGGGGCTTCAAATTCCAGTCCTATCATCAGTCCTCGTCCGCGAACGTCCTTGATTTGCGGGAGCTTTCTCAGTTCTGTCATCAGGAAGTCGCCGACTTGCGCTGCATTTTCTATCAGGTTTTCTTGCTCTATGACGTCCAGCACAGCAAGGGCGGCACTGCAAGCCAGGTGGTTTCCACCGAAAGTGGTTCCAAGTTGCCCGTATACCGGTGTAAACATCGGGCTGATGAGTACGCCTGCCATCGGGAAACCATTGCCGATGCCTTTTGCCACGGTGATGATGTCGCTTTGATGCCGTTGTACTGATGGGCGAAGAACTTGCCGCTGCGTCCGTAGCCGCTTTGGATTTCATCGAGAATCAAGACCGTGTTGTGTTCCGTACAAGCCTGGCGGAGAGCCTGCATGAATTCGTCTGTCGCAGTTGGATGCCGCCTACACCTTGTATGCCTTCGATAATCACTGCGCAGACATCTCCTTTGGACAATTCGGCCTCATGGCTTCGATGTCGTTCAACGGGAGGTAGGTGACGTGCCCGCAGTTGTTGATGGGAGCGATGATTTTAGGATTGTTCGTTACTTCCACCGCCAGTGAGGTACGTCCGTGGAATGCTTTTGAGAAGGATATCACACGGGTACGGCCATTGTAGAAGGAGGAGAGCTTCAAGGCGTTCTCATTGGCCTCGGCACCGCTGTTGATGAGGAAGAGTGAGTAATCATCATAGCCGCAGACCTTTCCCAAACGCTCTGCCACTTGCTGTTGCAGCTTGTTGATTACTGAGTTTGAGTAGAATCCTAACGTAGCAACTTGATTGCTCACCATCTCTACATAATGTGGGTGTGCATGTCCGATTGAGATGACTGCATGGCCACCGTAGAGGTCGAGGTATTCGGTACCGTTCTCGTCCCATACATGGCAGCCTTTTCCTTTGACGATGTTGATGTCAAAGAGAGGGTATACGTCGAATAAATTCATTTTTTTTTAGAATGCAGAAGGTTTCAACCGTAATCCTACGGTCTCTTCCAGGTTAAACATTAAATTCATGTTATGGACAGCTTGTCCGCTGGCGCCTTTCAGGAGGTTATCGATGCAGGAAATGATAAGCAGTTTGTCGCCGTGCTTCTCCAGATGGATGAGGCACTTGTTGGTGTTTACCACTTGCTTCAGGTCGATATTCTTCTCCACGATGTGGGTAAAGGAATCTTTGGCGTAATATTCTTCGTACATGCGGACGATTTCTTCCAGGGCCACTTTGGTCTTCACCACAATGGTGGTGAAGATGCCGCGCGGGAAGTCGCCGCGGTAGGGGATGAAGTCAATGTCCGCATCAAAGCTGTTCTGCAGCTGTTTGAGCGATTGCTTGATTTCGGGCACATGCTGGTGCTCGAAAGCTTTGTAGACACTCATGTTGTTGTTGCGCCAGCTGAAGTGGCTCGTGGCGCCCGGTTTCACACCGGCGCCGGTACTTCCGGTAATGGCGTTCACCATGATATCATCATTCAGCATCAGATGTTTGGCAAGCGGTAGCAGCCCTAGCTGTATGCAGGTGGCAAAGCAGCCCGGATTGGCTACGTGCTTCGCTTTGCAGGTGGCACGGCGGTTCAGCTCCGGCAGGCCGTAGATGAAGTCGTGTTCGGGAGAGGCTATGCGGTAGTCCATGGAGAGGTCGATGATTCTCAGTTCCTCGGGCACGTTGTGGCTTTCGAGGAACTTCTTCGTGTCGCCATGTGCCGTACAGAAAAAGAGTACGTCGATTTCTTCCAGCGGGAGCTGGTCGGTAAATACCAAGTCTGTTTCGCCGTACAGTCCTTCGTGTACGTCGGTAATTTTGTTGCCGGCGTTGCTTGAGCTGTTTATGAAAACGATTTCCGCTTCCGGATGGTTGAGCAGCAAACGTATCAGTTCGCCTGCCGTGTATCCGGCTCCGCCGATGATTCCTACTTTAATCATTTCGATAATATCTATTTGGTTCTTGTGGTATAACAATTAGCATTATAATGTATATGGGTATGCCTGCAAATGCAGTAAAGATCGTGGCGAACGTATAGACGATACGCACCAATGAGACATCGAGTCCGAAAAAGTTTGCCAGTCCTGCACATACGCCTGAAAGCATCCTTCCAGTCCGGGGACGTGTCAGTTTTTGCTTCCTGCCGGTCATTTAGATTTTCTCGTCTTTATGATTTGAATAATAAGCACGCAGTGCTGTGGAGGTTACTTTGATGAAGCCCTTGGCATCTTCTGCCGTCCATCCTTTCTGCATCTCACCGTATTCGCCAAACTTGTTTTTCACAAGGTCATCTTTGCTTTCTACACCTACGGTAGAAAAGCAGAGCGGGTGAAGTTCGAGGATAGCCGTACCGTTTACGTTGCGTTGCGAGGATTCCAGCATGGCTTCGATGTCGCGCATTACTGGTTCCAGATATTGGCTTTCGTGCAGGAACATGCCATACCAGTTGGCTACCTGGTCCTTCCAGTATTGTTGCCATTTGCTCAAAGTGTACTTCTCGAGGAACTTGTGTGCTCCGATAATCAGCATAGGTGCGGCAGCTTCGAAACCTACGCGGCCTTTGATACCGATAATCGTGTCGCCTACGTGCATGTCGCGGCCGATACCGTATGCCGCACCAATCTCTTCTACCTTCTGGATGGCTTTGATGGGGTCGTCGAATGTCTCGTCGTTCACGGCTTTCAGCTCACCTTTTTCAAAAGTGAGGCGCAACAGCTCGCTGCCCTCTTTGGTGCAGTGTTTCAGATAGCGCTTTCGGGCAATCCCTGCGCGGAATCCAGAATCTCGCCACCACAGATGGAAGTGCCCCACAAACCTACGTTATAGGAGTATTTCAGTTTGGTGAAGTCGGCGGCAAAGCCGTGTTTGTTCAGATAATCAATCTCTTCCTGACGGCTCAGTGCCATGTCGCGTGTCAGCGTGATGATTTCCACGCCCGGAGCCATGACGAGGAAAGTCATGTCGAAACGAATCTGGTCGTTACCCGCACCTGTAGAACCGTGGGCGATGGCATCCGCGCCGATTTCGTTGGCATAGCGTGCAATGGCCAATGCTTGGAAGATACGTTCGGAACTTACAGAGATAGGATAGGTGCCGTTACGCAAAACATTGCCGAATACCATGTATTTCAAGCTTTTCTCATAGTATTCCTGCGTCACGTCGAGGGTGACGTATTCTTTGGCGCCCAGCTTGTAGGCATTTTCTTCGTTTGTCTTCAACTGTTCAGCACTGAAACCGCCCGTATTGGCACAAGCTGCATATACTTCGTACCCTTTTTCTTTGGTAAGATACATCACCGTAAACGAGGTATCCAAACCTCCGCTGAATGCGACTACTACTTTCTTCTTCTTTTCCATATCCTTAGTATTTTTATATTTTATCCTCTTCGTGCAGCTTCGGGTCGTAAAGCATTGCTGTGCAAATGCAGAATTTACGGTTCTTAGCTACCAATATATCATGGTTTATACAGCCTTCGCAACCTTTCCAGAACGATTCGTCATCGGTCAGTTCGTTGAAGGTGACGGGCACATATCCCAGCTCGGTATTCATTTTCATGACGGCAGCTCCGCTGGTGAGACTGAAAACTTTAGCATTAGGCCAGCGTAGGCGTGCCAGGCGGAAAGAAGCGGTCTTGATACGTTTTGCCAGCCCCAGTCCCCGATATTTGGGGTGTACTATCAAACCGGAGGTTGCTACATATTGCTTGTTACCCCAGCTCTCTATGTAGGTGAAACCGGCAAAATCATCTCCACACAAGGCTATGATGGCCTTTCCTTCTTTCATTTTAGTAGCTACGTATTCGTGTGTGCGTTCTGCGATGCCCGTTCCGCGTACCTTGGCAGCTTCCCGGATGGTATCCAAAATCTTGTCTACGTAAACTTCATGTGAGGCGTCAGCACCATCACATCAATTTGTTTCGAATCCATTTCTTATTTAATTTCTTGTTTTTTGTTGTTATCTATCATTTAATGTTCGGGATGATTTGCGATAGGAAGCTGCGTACCTCGTCATGTGACGCTGCTTCGTGCACCACCAGCATGATGGTGTCATCTCCGGCAATGGTACCCAGAATGGCGGGACACTCTCGGTTGTCGATGTCGTAGGCCATGCTGCTGGCATATCCGGGCCGGGTACGGATGACGGCAATATTGCCCGAAAATTGAAGTGAAACGAATCCGCTTGTCATCAGCATTTCACTTGCACTCTGGTCGTTCGAACGTTTATACATGATGTTGTTGGGCAGCACATATACGTATTTACCGTTCATGTTCGCTGCTTTCGCTACTTTCAGCTGTTTCAAGTCGCGTGACAAGGTGGCTTGTGTCAGTTCAAAGCCTTCCTTGCTCAAAGCTTGCAACAGTTCTTCTTGAGAACTGACGTCTTTGCTTGAGATAATCATCTTGATGGCGTCTAACCGATTGGCTTTTTTCTTCATTTTCTGTATAATTATTCTAAGAGTAGTGCAAAATTAGGGATTATTTCGGAAAGAATATGCAAAAATGAGAGCTTTTTTATTCTTTTTATACATCGGGCGTACTGTATATGTTGTTTTTGTTCTCTTTGTTGGAGTCTTGTTTGTTCTTTTACGTTATTGGAGATTGTTTCCGTATGTCTTTGGTAAATGTTGATATAATATAGAATAGATATGCAATTGTCAAATCTGACACCCTTTCAATCAAAAACTGTACAAAAATTATATGCATAGAAATAAAATCCCTCAGGTTTTTACGTTGGTCTCAGATTGTTACGTTGCCCCCCCCTCTCTCTTATGGTCGGGAAACCGGAGGAGAGGAGGATGAAATAAAAAAGGCTTAACTTCTAAAAGCTAAGCCTTTTCTGTCGGAATGAGGCGACTCGAACGCCCGAC
>ENA-OQDF01000484-OQDF01000484.1-human-gut-metagenome-genome-assembly--contig:-NODE-484-length-16316-cov-2.085984_pt1 | contig 16316 bp, 23 predicted proteins | sample MGYA00242769_ERZ504597 | MGnify/ENA primary metagenome ERZ504597 (study PRJEB26092, sample SAMD00036305) | human gut metagenome | host: Homo sapiens | study: EMG produced TPA metagenomics assembly of...
AAGCTCTCTGTATCTCTGTGTCTTTGTGATTTTCCTTTTCTTTTCTTTCATTTCATTTTTTGTACTTCATTTCTTTTTCCTACATTTGTTTCACACTTAATTGTCTGTGAACATGCTTGATTGGAACTTCATTGCCAGCCAGATTGCTACGATAGCCTTCGACATTGTTTATTTCGGTGCCATCATCGGAACGATTGTCGTCATTATCCTCGACAACCGCAATCCGGTGAAAACATGGCATGGATACTGGTATTGATGTTCCTTCCTATCGTGGGGCTGGTGTTTTACTTCTTCTTCGGGCGTAGTCAGCGCCGTGTGCGCATGATAGGGAAGAAGAGTTACAGCCGCTTGTTGAAGAAACCTATGGCGGAATATCTGGCGCAGGATTCATGTACGCTTCCCATCAATTACAGCCGTCTCATATCTTTGTTCCGTAATACCAACAGGCTTTCCCCTTCGATGGAAACCGGGTGGAAGTCTATACCTGGGGCTCTCCATGCTGCAATCCCTGCTGCGCGAATTGGGGAAAGCAACGAAGCATATCCACATGGAATTCTATATCTTTGAGGACGATGCCATCGGGCGCTTGGTGCGTGATGTCCTGATGGAAAAGGCGCGTGCGGGGTAGAGGTACGTGTGATTTATGATGATGTGGGTTGCTGGCATGTTCCCAACCGTTTTTTGAAGAGATGCGCGAGGCCGGTATCGAGGTACGCAGCTTCCTGAAGGTACGTTTTCCGCTTTTTACCAGCAAGGTGAATTATCGTAATCATCGGAAAATAGTTGTCATTGACGGGCACATCGGCTTTGTGGGGGGATGAATCTTGCCGAACGCTATATGCGCGGATTCTCATGGGGCATCTGGCGGGACACACATCTGCTGCTGGAGGGCAAGGCTGTTCACGGATTGCAGACCCGCCTTCCTTGCTCGATTGGTACTTTGTGGACCGTACACTGATTACGTCTACCCGCTATTTCCCGAAAATAGAAAACTACGGTACTTCCTTGGCACAGATTGTAACGAGTGAGCCCGTGGGCCCATGGAAAGACATTATGCAGGGCCTTGCCATATCTATTTCCAGCGCGAAGAAATACTTCTATATCCAGACTCCCTACTTCCTGCCAACCGAAGCCGTACTTGTTGCCATGCAGACAGCTGCCTTATCAGGTGTGGATGTGCGTCTGATGCTGCCCATGCGTGCTGATAATCGCTTGACACATCTGCTCCTGCTCTTATCTGGCAGATGTGCTCTATTCGGGAGTCAAGGTCTATTTCTATAAGAAGGGCTTCCTACACTCCAACTGATGGTTTCGATGATGAGTTGTCCACGGTAGGCTCCACGAATGTGGATTTTCGCAGTTTTGAACATAACTTTGAGGTGAATGCCTTCATCTATGACACAGAAACAGCGCTTCAGATGCGCGAAATCTTCCTCCAAGATCAGCGCGACTGCGTACAGGTATTCCTGAAGAACTGGGTGAAGCGCCCTTGGTATTGTAAGGCTGCAGAGAGTGTGGTGCGGCTGATGGCGCCGCTTTTGTAATTGTGATAATTGTCAATTAAAGAACGTGAAGTTCACGCTACCGTACACCCTTCTCTCCACAAAGTGCGGATGTCCTTCGAAACTGTTTTTCTTCCCGTGTTCCAGAACGAAGAGGCCGTCTTCTTTCAGCAGGTTGTTTTCGAAGATAAGGTCGGGCAAGTTTCCAGCCCGGCAAGTTCGTAGGGAGGATCGGCAAAGATAAGTCGAATTGCTCCCGTCCGCTTTTGAGGTATTTGAATACGTCACCGCGTATGGGCAGGCACTTGTCCGTCTTTAATTCCTGCATAATCTTGCAGATGAAGGCATAGTGGTCGCGGTCTTTTTCCACGCTGATTACTTGGTCGCAGCCTCTGGACACAAGCTCGATGCTGATGCTGCCCGTACCGGCAAATAGGTCGAGGGCACGGATGCCGTCCTCAAAGTCCATGTAGTTGGAGAGTACATTGAACAGATTCTCTTTGGCAAGTCTGTGGTGGGGCGTGCCTTGAAGGAGTGGGGCACGTCGAAACGTCGTCTTTTGTATATTCCACTGATTACTCGCATAGGGTTATGGCTTGCAGGTCAAGATTAGTGGCGGGATTCATGATGAATACCTGCCGGATGAATTTTCGCAGTTCGGGCAGTAGCAGCTCTTTGTCGTTCAGGTCACCGGTTAGGTGCAGCTCATCGCGCTCCTGCTCGAAGCCGAGTTGTTTCCATATATATAATAGGTAGTAGACACGGTCGGGTGTGCTTCTGCACTCAAAGGAATTGGCTAGAAGCAGGCGTCCGCGCTCGTAGCCGTATACGTCTACGGCATCTTTTCGCAAGTGTGCATACATTTTCCGGCTGTTGCCCAAGCGGCTCTTTGAAGAGAAGAACTCAATGAAGGGGCTGGCTTGGGAATAGAACTTGACACCGGGATACTGTTCGCGAAGGAAGGAACAGGCACTCTTATCCATGCCGAACAGTACGACAGTGTTGTTCTTATGCAGTATGTTGTATTGTACGGTTTCATTTTCCCGTTTAGGGTGGTTGTGATAGAAGATGATTCCGTTTGTTCGTCTTCGAAGAACTCCAGGGGAATGAACGTGAAGCGTTTGTCTGCCATGAGCACATTGACACGGCGGAAGGGGCGTTTCAGCCACTCCAGCTCGCGGAAAGTCTGTTTCAGATTGGCAGTGAGGGAGAGGGACTCATCCACTTCACGGTCGTAGTAAGAAACTCACCGTCGCCAGAGGATTGAACACAGAAAAAGAAAATCCATCCGTGCTGAGACGGATGGATAATGTATACTGTTCCGATTTATTAAAATCAGTCGTTTCTATCATACGTTTGTCGGGGTGAGATTATTCCCAGTTACCGGCGTTGTTGTTAGCTGTTTCCAAGCTACCAATCATCAGACCGCAGTACTTGCCAAGTTTGGTTTGTACGTCCTTGATGTTAGCAATTTCCTGCTTATCCAGACCGTTCAAGTAAACTTCATACGGAGTCTTCACTTCGAGCAAACAGAAAGGAGCACCGGATTTGGCTGTATCGTTCTTGATGGCCATTTCGAATTGTGCACCGTTTCCGAAGGGAACATATCTCATTGAATCGGGGTTGAAACCTTTCGGGAAGATAGTGTCCAATACGGCTACCCACAAGGTATCACGTTTGAAGTTTTCCAATCCCCATTTCTTTACTTCATCATATTTGCCGGTCTTCTTGGCTTTATTGATGATGTTGATGGCTTTCTTTTCAGTCAGACCGTCTTCCAGCTGCTTATCGTTCAGTTCTCCTTGCTTGAAGATGAACGGAAGTTTCTGGTTTTTAACAAAGTCAATCAGAGAGTCGAAGCTTGCAGTATATTGCTGGTCATGTAAAGTACGATATTCCAATTGTGCTTTACGGATGTCAATCAGACGTGCAATGACAGCTGCATCTCTGTGCTTCTTTGCTTTTTCAAAGTTGATAGGACCCATAATGCTGGCGTAACAAATATAAATTAGCACCAAAGCACATAAGCCTAAAATGACATTAAATACTGTTTTCATGATAAATATGTTTTTTAGTTGTTATATTCGCACCGCAAAAATAAAAGAAATTAATTTAAAAACGATAGTTCCCTTTACTTTTTTCTGTTACAAAAATGATAAATAACTATTTAGAAAGGCAAATTAAGGAAAATTTTCCTTACCAACCAACTCCTGAGCAAGAAATTGCTGTAAAATCTTTATCGGAGTTCCTTCTATCACCTTGTAGCGAGGTGGTTTTTATGCTTCGTGGTTATGCGGGGACGGGTAAAACATCGTTGGTCGGTGCCTTGGTGCGGACGTGGATAAGCTGCAACAGAAGTCGGTATTGCTGGCACCAACGGGCGGGCGGCAAAAGTTTTTTCATCGTATGCGGGGCATCCGGCGTTTACAATTCATAAAAATCTATAGACAGCAATCTTTCTCCAACGAGCTGAGCAATTTTTCTGTGAACGATAATTTGACAACTCACACTCTCTATATAGTGGATGAGGCCTCGATGATTTCCAATGAGGGACTGTCCGGTTCCATGTTCGGCACGGGCAGGTTGCTGGACGACCTGGTGCAGTTTGTCTATTCCGGCCAGGGATGCCGTTTGCTGCTGATGGGCGATACGGCACAGCTGCCGCCAGTGGGGGAGGAGCAGAGTCCTGCCCTCTTTGCCGATGCCTTGAAAGGCTACGGGCTGGAAGTGGTGGAGGTGGACTTGACGCAGGTAGTGCGTCAGGAGCAGCAGTCGGGTATCTTGTGGAATGCCACCCGCCTGAGGCAGTTGATAGCGGAAGACGATTGTTACAGCCTGCCAAAGATAAAGGTTTCGGGGTTTGCCGATATTAAGTTCTGCCCGGTAATGAGCTGATAGAGACGCTGAGCTCTTGCTACGACCGCGACGGGCTGGATGAAACCATCGTGGTGTGCCGTTCCAATAAGCGGGCGAACATCTACAACAAGGGCATCCGTGCGCAGATTCTCTGGCGTGAGGATGAATTGAACACCGGTGATTTGTTGATGGTGGCGAAAAATAACTACTTCTGGACGGAAAAAGAGAAGGAGATGGACTTCATTGCCAACGGTGAGACTGCCGTAGTGCGCCGCGTGCGCCGTACGCGGGAGCTGTATGGTTTCCGCTTTGCGGACGTGACGCTGGTCTTTCCTGACTATAACGACTTTGAACTGGAAGTGAACATGCTGCTCGATACGCTGCATACCGACTCGCCTGCGCTGCCTAAGGCAGAGAACGACCGGCTTTTCTATTCCGTCCTCGAAGACTATGCCGACATCACCGTGAAGCGTGAGCGGATGAAGAAGATGAAGGCAGACCCGTATTACAATGCTTTGCAGGTGAAGTATGCCTACGCCGTGACTTGCCACAAGGCGCAGGGCGGGCAGTGGAGGAATGTATTTCTGGACCAGGGCTATATGACGGACGAATATTTGACACCCGATTACTTTCGTTGGCTCTATACGGCTTTTACCCGTGCCACGGGAACGCTCTACTTGGTGAACTATCCGAAAGAACAAATCGTTTGAAAAAGAGAGGGGTACCGATGCAGTATTCCGGTATTTTTGTATTTTGTAGATAGAACAACTATAACAGAACAAGTATGAAGAAGCTATATTCTCTCTTTGCCTTGATAGCACTGCTGTTTACCGCTTCCGGTTGCGAGGACGATTACCGGAGCATGGTACTTTTCGAAGGCGTGGAGCCTATTTATCAGATTGGGACATGTGATAATCTGGTGTCTAATCTTTCTTATTATCTTTCTGAAACAAACGAAGATACAGTGCTGGGCATTGACGGTGGTGACGGTTCCTATAATGTGATTAACGAACATGAGTCGGTGGCTTCCGTGACTTTTACCGATGAGGTCAACGGTTATCAGCGTATCAAATTCATCCGTTGGCAGAGGGAGAGACGATTGTGAAGGTGATGGATGGTTCCGGTGAGGAGACCCAACTGCGCATCACGGTGAAAGGTCGCAGGCAATATACGTTGACGAAGATGGGCTCCGAGTATGGTATCAGTAATGGTGCACTGACGGAACTGCTGAGTGATGTCTCTAAGGCGCTTGCCGAGCGTCCTTGGGTGAAGGATGGCGGGTATTATGTGCTGGTACCCGAAGATTTCTCCAATAGTATGTGGAAAGGTGTATTGGAAATCTATCCGACGGGGAAAGAGGAGGAACCGCTAATGGGAATATACGAGACAGTTCCAGTGGAAGATGAGAACGGAGATACATATGCACTGTGGCAGTTTACTTATAATGGAGAGAAGAGGCTCTTTACGCGGACGGTCTCGGGAAATGGTAAATGTGTACTTGCGGAAAATGTAACTCCTTTCTGTCCTTCCGGTTTGTTGCCCGAAGGTGCACTGGTGGTTTATCGCGAGATGTTTCTACTTCGGACGGAATGAGGTTTTAGTGAAAATCTTGTCAAGAGTAGATTTACGAAAGATTAACAGACGGGAGGCTTAGGCTTCCCGTTTTTGTTTCTGTTGTGCATCATCTGTCTGTTCTGTATGCATCATTCGTTTGCTTCGAATGCATTGTCTGTTTGTTCTGGACTAATCATCCGTTCCCTCCACTTCACTGTCCCAAACCTCAGGGCTTTTCACGGAAACCCCAGGGCTTTGGAGGGTAAATGCCAGCCATTTCACTTGCTAAGGTGTGGCATTTAGGATGGTAAGGTGTGGAGTTTGGGGAGCCGGCATGTGGCATTTCAAATGGAATACTGTGGAGGGTAAAAAGAAAAGGAGAAGCAATGCTCCTCCTTTCCCGGTAGTTTAATTTTTAAATATCTAAAAAATGACGTTACAAATATACAACATCGCAGAGGCGATGTCAAGTGTTTCGCCAATTATTTTCGATTATAATCCTGCCAATTCCAATACTTTGTCAATGGCAGCGTTCAGTCCATCAACATTCTTACCGCCGGCAGTTGCAAAGTGGGGCTGGCCACCGCCACCGCCTTGGATAAGTTTGGCGGCTTCTTTCACCAGGTTACCGGCTTTCAGTCCACCTGTCACAAGGTTGTCGCTCAGCATGACGGTCAGCATCGGCTTGCCTTCGGCTTCTGTTCCGGCCACGAAGAACAAGTTTTCCGTAATCTGGCCACGCAGCTGGAAGGCGATGTTCTTCACTGTTTCTGCCGGCAGCGGGGCACAGAACTTGATGACTTAACGCCATTGACTTCCTGCACGTTCTTCAGCAGTCTTTCTTTCAGCTGTGCTTCTTTCTCTTTCATGAAGTCCTCTACCTGCTTCTTCAGTCCGGCGTTCTCGTCGATATACTTGCGGATGGTTCCGGCAAGGTCGGGTGCGTTGTTGAAGAGCGCCTTCAGGTCGTGCAGCGTGTCCTCGATGGTGTTCATCAATTCCTCCACGCGTGCACCCGTGTAGGCTTCGATACGGCGCACACCGGCAGCCACGGAGCTTTCGGAGATAATCTTCACCATACCGATGTTTCCGGTTGCAGCCACATGTGTACCACCACAGAACTCTACGGAAGAACCGAACTGGATAACGCGTACATGGTCGCCGTACTTTTCGCCGAACAGAGCGATGGCGCCCAGTTCTTTGGCTTCTTCGATAGGAATGTTGCGGTATTCCTTCAAAGGTATGTTGGCGCGAATCTTTGCATTAACGATGTGTTCCACCTTGCGGATTTCCTCGTCCGTCACCTTTTGGAAGTGTGAGAAGTCGAAACGCAGGGAGTCTGGTGTAACCAAAGAGCCCTTCTGCTCTACATGTTCGCCCAATACTTCGCGCAGTGCGGCATCCAGCAAGTGGGTGGCAGAGTGGTTGGCAGCACAAGCAGCACGTTTGTCGGTATCTACGCATGCCATCATCGGAGCTTCCAAATGTTGGGGCAGCTTCTTGGTGATGTGGATGGGCAAGTTGTTTTCCTTCTTGGTGTCTACTACTTCGATGGTTTCGAACTCGTTTACCAATACACCGGTATCGCCTACCTGACCGCCGCTTTCGGCGTAGAATGGAGTCTTGTCCAGTACAATCTGATATAAGGTCTGGTTCTTCTGCTTCACTTGGCGGTAGCGCAGAATGGATGTCTCGTATTCCGTATAGTCATATCCCACGAATTCAGTGGTACCTTCTTTCAGCGTAATCCAGTCACCGGTCTCTATGGCAGCGGCATTGCGGGCACGTTGTTTTTGCTGTTGCATTTCGGCGTCAAACTCCTTGATGTCGGCAGTCATGCCGTTTTCGCGGAGAATCAGCTCCGTCAAGTCAAGCGGGAAACCGAAGGTGTCATATAAGTGAGGCGTCCTTTCCGCTGATTTTGTTCTTGCCGGCGGCTTTGGCGTCTGCCATGGTCTTTTCCAGCAGGCGGATACCCGTCTCCAAGTGCGGAGGAAGGAATCTTCTTCTTCCTTGATAACTTTGGCAATCAGTTCCTTCTGTGCATTCAGTTCGGGATAAGCGGCACCCATGTTCTCGATGAGTACGGGGAGGAGCTTGTACATGAATGCCTGCTTCTGTCCGAGGAACGTGTAGCCGTAGCGAACGGCACGGCGGAGAATACGGCGGATGACATAACCTGCTTTGGCATTACTTGGAAGCTGTCCGTCGGTAATAGAGAAGGCGATGGTACGGATGTGGTCGGCAATCACACGCATGGCGATGTCCGACTTCTCATCGTCGCCGTACTTCTTGCCTGCTATGTCTCCGATGGCTTTCAGTATCGGTTGGAACACGTCGGTGTCGTAGTTGGAGGTCTTTCCTTGCAGTGTGCGCACCAGTCGCTCGAAGCCCATGCCGGTGTCGATAACCTTGGCGGGAAGTCCTTCCAGGCTGCCGTCTGCCTTGCGGTTGAACTGCATGAACACGAGGTTCCAGATTTCAATCACCTGCGGGTGGTCTTTGTTCACCAGCTGGCTGCCGGGTACTTTGGCCTTCTCTTCTTCCGAACGGGAGTCCACATGGATTTCCGAACACGGACCGCACGGTCCCGTATCGCCCATTTCCCAGAAGTTATCGTGTTTGTTGCCATTCAGAATGTGGTCTTTCGGCAAGAACTGCTCCCAGTAAGAAGCAGCTTCGTTGTCGCGTTCCAGTCCTTCTTCGGCGCTACCTTCGAATACGGTGGCGTAGAGGTCTTTGGGGTCGAGTTTCAATACATCCACCAGATACTCCCATGCCCAGGAGATGGCTTCTTTCTTGAAGTAGTCGCCGAACGACCAGTTGCCCAGCATCTCGAACATGGTGTGGTGGTAGGTATCGTGACCTACTTCCTCCAGGTCGTTGTGTTTTCCGCTTACGCGAAGGCATTTCTGCGAGTCAGCAACTCTTTTGTATTTCGCCGGGTGGTTGCCCAAAATGATATCTTTAAACTGGTTCATTCCCGCATTGGTGAACATCAACGTGGGGTCATCCTTAATCACCATCGGGGCCGAAGGCACTATCTGGTGACCTTTACTTTCGAAGAAACTCTTGAAAGAGTCTCTGATTTCGTTTGCAGTCAACATACTCTCTATTGATTTATCTGATTCTAGTTTGATTTATCTTCTTCTGTCGTTTTTTGTCCGTTTCTTACTACTAACTACTTGCTACTTAGTCTTAATATTCTTGAAAAAACTGTGCAAAGATAGCTTGTTTTTATTACTTTGTCGCATTGACAAGCGAAATATTTCCTAAGATGCGCAAAGTTTACTACATTTATAATCCCCAGACGCAGACGTATGACCGTATTTATCCTACCGTGAGGCAGCGGGCGTTGAGCATTCTCCGCCGTTTGTTCATCGGTATGGGGCTGGGTGCGGGCAGTTTCATCGTATTGCTGCTTATCTTCGGTTCTCCGTCGGAGAAGGAGCTGCGGAAGGAGAACAGCAAACTGCAGGCGCAGTACAACGTGCTCTCCCGTCGGCTGGACGAGGCGATGGGAGTGCTGCAGGACATACAGCAGCGTGACGACAATCTGTACCGGGTGATTTTCATGGCCGACCCTATTCCTTCTGCCATCCGTCAGGCTGGATATGGCGGCACCAACCGCTATGAGCATCTGATGGATATGGCAAACTCTGACCTGGTTATCAATACCACCCAGAAGATGGACATGCTGACGAAGCAGCTCTATATTCAGTCATGCTCTTTCGATGACGTGGTGGAGATGTGCAAGAATCATGATGAAATGCTGCGTTGCATTCCTGCCATACAGCCTGTTTCGAACAAGGACCTCCGTAAGACTGCTTCCGGTTACGGTACGCGTATCGACCCCATTTATGGTACCAGCAAGTTCCATGAGGGTATGGACTTTTCGGCTCCTCAGGGTACAGACGTCTATGCCACGGGAGACGGTACTGTGGTGCAGATGGGCTGGCAATCGGGCTATGGCAATAGAATCGTGATAGATCACGGATTCGGTTACCAGACAGTATATGCACACTTGCGCGATTTCCGGACGAAGTTAGGCAAGAAAGTGGTACGTGGTGAGGTCATTGGCGGGGTAGGCAGTACGGGCAAGAGCACTGGTCCGCATTTGCACTACGAAGTACACGTCAAGGGAAAGGTTGTGAATCCCGTCAACTACTACTTTATGGACCTCAGTGCTGAGGATTATGACCGCATGATACAGATTGCTGCGAACAATGGTAAGGTGCTTGATTGACGGATGATTGATAAAGAAAGGATTACATCATGTTGAATACAGATAAGAATTTGAAGTTATATTACTCCATCAGTGAGGTGGCTGCCATGTTCGACGTCAACGAATCGCTGCTCCGTTTCTGGGAAAAGGAGTTTCCGCAACTCAATCCGAAGAAAGGAGGGCGGGGAATACGCCAGTACCGTAAGGAGGACATTGAGACAGTGAAACTTATCTATCATCTGGTGAAGGAGCGCGGGATGACCTTGCCCGGCGCCCGCCAACGGATAAAAGACAATAAGGAAGCTACGATACGTAACTTTGAAATCGTAGATCGCCTCAGAGCTATCCGCGAAGACTGGTAGGCATGAAACTGGCATTGGATGAGTTTACCTACGAGGATGTGGAGAACTTGAAGGAAAATATCCAAGGACTGAAGTAGAATACCACTCCGTTTATTCCTCTACTCTCGTCACTTGTTTTATATTCTGTATCTGCTTCAGATTATTGCAGATAGTGCGCACGTCGTCCACATCGTGTACATAGAGCTGTATCTTTCCTTCGAAGATGCCATCGTTGGTTTCGATGGTCAGTTTACGGATATTCACGTTGAGCTGGCGGGAGATGACTTGGGTCACTTCGTTCAGCAATCCCATGCTGTCTATACCTTTTATATATATGGTGACGAGGAAGACAAATCCTTGTGAGTGTCCCATTCGGTGGCGATGATACGGTTTCCGTAGCTACTTTTAAGGCGGGTGGCAACGGGGCATTGGCGCTTGTGGATGACAACACGGTTCTGTTCGTCGATGTATCCCAGTACGTCGTCACCCGGAATGGGGTGGCAACAGTCAGCCATGATATAGTTCTTTGAGATGGTCTCTTCCGTCAGCTTCAGAATCTGCTTGGTGTTGATTTTCTCTTGCGGTGCTTTCTCTTCCGGTTGTTCTTTGGCATCCTTGTTGTCCTTGTTACCGAAGGAGAAGGTCAGGAACTTCTTCCAGTTGCTGTTCTGTTTTTCCTTGAACACATTCTTGTCGGCATCGCCCAGCACAACCCGCTTGTTACCAATGGCAACGAACAACTCGTCGCGGGTGTGGAAGCCGTGCAGCCTGGTCAGTTTGTCCAGAGCGGCATCATCCATACGTATATCCTCGTTTTTGAAGAATTCGTTCAGTATGGTTTCACCTTCTTTTTGATAGGCTTTTGCTTCTTTACGCAAGATGGCGGCAATCTTGGTACGGGCACGGGCGGTGGTGGCATATACTTCCCACTCCGGCTGCACGCGTTGCGATTTGGAGGTCAATATCTCTACCTGGTCACCGCTTTGCAGTTTGTGGCTTAGGGGGACCAATTTGTGGTTTACCTTGCGCCGATGCAGTGGCTGCCGATGTCGGTATGCAAGGAGAAGGCAAAGTCCAGTGCCGTAGAGTTCTGCGGCATGGTCTTGAGGTCGCCTTTCGGGGTGAAGACGAAAATTTCCGACGCGAACAAGTTTAGTTTGATGGTATCGAGAAAGTCGATGGCGTCCGGTTGCGGGTCATCCAGAATTTCTTTGATGGTACGCAGCCATTTCTCCAGTTCGCCTTCATCTTCGCTGCCTCCGCCTTCTTTGTATTTCCAGTGGGCGGCAAAGCCTTGTTCGGCAACGTCATTCATACGCTCACTGCGGATTTGTACTTCAATCCATTGCCCGTTGTTACCCATAAGGGTGACGTGCAGGTTGGTAGCCGTTGGCTTTGGGATGGCTCACCCAGTCGCGCAGGCGGTCGGGTGGGGCTTGTATATCTTGGATATGGAGACGTAGATGTCGAAGCAGTCGTTTAGCTCTTCCTCTATATTGCGAGGCTCGAAGATGATGCGGACAGCAAGCAGGTCATAGATTTCCTCGAAGGGGACATGTTTGGTCTGCATTTTGTTCCAGATGGAGTAGATGGACTTTACACGGGCAAGGATACGGTATTTCAGTCCCATTTTGTCCAGTTGCGCCCGTATCGGAGCGGTGAACTCATTGAATACCTTGTCGCGCTCTACAGCGGTGGCTTCCAGTTTCTCTTCTATCTCGTGGTACTCTTCCGGATGTTCGTACTTGAAGCTCAGGTTTTCCAGTTCTGTCTTGATTTTGTACAAGCCGAGGCGGTTGGCGAGAGGAGCATAGATGTAGAGTGTTTCGCCTGCAATCTTGAACTGTTTGTTGGGCAGCATGGAGCCGAGTGTACGCATGTTATGCAGACGGTCAGCTATCTTGATGAGGATAACCCGGATATCGTCGGACATAGTGAGCAGCAGCTTCTTGAAGTTCTCCGCCTGCGCCGAGGCACGGTCGCCGAAGATACCGCCGGAAATCTTTGTCAGCCCGTCTACAATCTGGGTGATTTTGGGACCGAAGATGTTTTCGATATCCTCTACGGTGTAGTCAGTGTCTTCCACCACATCGTGCAGCAATGCCGAGCATATGGAAGTAGACCCCAGTCCTATCTCATTACAGACAATCTTTGCCACAGCAATGGGGTGCATGATGTAGGCTCGCCGGAACGACGCTTGATGCCCTTATGCGCCTGGTTGGCAAAGTTGAATGCTTTGGTTATTATTTCGACGCGCTTGCGGTGCTTGGTGGCCAAATAGTCGTTCAACAGTTCTTGGAATGCCTGTTCGATCATTTCCTCTTCGGCTTTTTCCTTTTCCTTCTGACTTATATTTTCTTCCATATACTGCTTTCTCCTTTCTTCACTTCACTTTTTGCAAATAAGCAATTTTCAACACCGGGCAAGCGTTTATGTCTTTATTTATAAATCTTCAAGCGCTTTCCTGCGGAGATTCTGGTACTGCGCAATCCATTCCAACTTTTTAACTGATTGACAGTGACACCGTATTTCCGTGCAATGCTGCCGAGATTCTCGCCACTGCGTATCTTGTGGTAGGTGACATTCCCCGTAGCGGTACTGCCTTTGCTGCTACGTGCTGCCGAGCGTGTATTGGAAACGGCCACGACTCTGCGGTTCTTGAACAGCTCGTTACTGCGGTGGGCATAGATGGTGTCTTGCTTGTCAATGAACGCACTGATGTAGTTGATGGGGAGGCGTAGTGTCTGCGGTTTGCTCTCTCCGGGGATGATGCTTTTCTTGAATTGGGGATTCAGACTTTTATCTGGTCCAGACTGATGCCGCATAGGTCGGAAATCTGTTCGAAATGAAGGTTACGGCTGACTTGCACTGTATCGGTAGCCTCGGGAATGTCAGTCTCCATGGGGCAGATGTTGTGCTTGCAGTAGTAGGTCATTACGTAGTTGGCAGCAATGAAGGCGGGCACGTAGCACGTGTCTCTTTGGGCAGATAGTTGTAGATTTCCCAGTAATCGGTTTTCCCTCCCGAGCGGCGGATGGCTTTGTTGATGGTGCCCGGACCGCAGTTGTAGGCGGCAATCACCAGGTTCCAGTCTTTGTAAATGTCATACATGTCCTTCAGGTAACGTGCTGCCGCCCAGGTAGCTTTTATCGGGTCGCGGCGCTCGTCTACGAGGCTATTGCTTTCCAGTCCGTATATCTTTCCGGTGGCAAGCATAAATTGCCATAGTCCGCAAGCTCCCGCGCGGGATACGGCAGAAGGGTTGAGAGCGGATTCTATGATGGGCAGGTATTTCAGTTCGAGCGGCAGGCCGTAGGCATCCAGTGCTTCTTCGAAGATGGGCATATAGAAGTTGCAGGCGCTCAGCATGAAGGCAACTTGATTGCGCAGGCGTCCGGCATACATGTCGATGAACTTACGCACAATCTCGTTGTATGGCATTTCCATGACGGTCGGCATGCGCGACAACCGGTCTATGTATACAGAATCACTGAACATCGGGTTTACGGTAGAGGTGCTGCAGTCTTTTCCCAGGTCTATGTAATTCTTGGCTTTCCAGTCATTGAGCAGCTGTCCAGCGGATAGGTCATGCTTTTGGGCAGCTCGATGGATTCCTGGCGTTCTGTACCGTTTTCGCGGATAAGTACTTCCACGCTTTCTTGCGCATGCATGGCCGGAACGGCGAAGAGGGCGCAAAACAGAAGCGAGGAACCGAGAATAATTCTTTTCATATATATGGCCTTGTGTATCATTAGGTAATAATTTATGCTTTAATTTTCGTTTTTAGAATCGGAAACTGCATTGCACGCCGACGTTCTTATTAGAGGAACCGGTCATCTGACTGTTGATTATGGCAGGTTCCACTTTCATGCTGAGGTCGGGGGTGATGTCGAAGTTGGACAGTTCTGCGTCTACGTATGCGTCGACAACGGACAATAGATATACACCGATAAAGGCGAAGATGCTCAAGTCGCGGTATCGTCGGAAGGTGTCCTTACGCTTCCGCAGTGTCTCCGTCAGCTGGCTTTCGGTATAGTTATAGTTGGGAGGCAGCAGGTCGGTAATGGTACTGGAGTTGAAATTACCATTTACGGCATCCTTGTAGGCGGCCGAATAGTCCTTGTACATCTTGCTGTTCCACGTGAGGGCATAGGCACAACCGGCAAATCCTCCATAGAAGATGGGCAGTTTCCAATATTTGCGGTTGTAGATTTGTCCACCGCCGGGAATGACGAGGGCAAGCCAGGTGGCTTTTGTGGGGTTGGGCACCCATCGCTTGGGGTCGATGCCTTTTGCAGGCTGTCTGTAGGTACGGGCTGTTCCTTCAGGTCGGGGCTGGCGGTCATTTCCAGCATCTTCCGTTTGTTTTCGGCCGCAAGACTGTCGGCAACAGCGAGGCTGTCCCGGTTTACCACGGTGTTGAGTGTATCGGTCTGATGCCGCTGCGCACGCTTGGAAGCGGCACGCGGACGGTCCTGACCATACATAGCAATCCCTGCCGTCTGTAAAAACAGAGCAGCAGGGTAATGGCTAACTGATATATTCTTCCTTTTTTCTCATTTATTTCTTCAGCGTATCAAGAATGCCGATGATACGTTCCAATTCTTCTTCGTTATTGAACGGGATACTGATTTTGCCTTTTCCTTTCTCCGAGCAGGTGAGTTGCACCTTGGTACTGAAAAAGCCCGAGAGTTGTTGTTTCAGCATATTGAATTCTTCGGGCAGTTTGGCGCGCTTGGGGGCAATCTTACGACCACCGCTTTTCACGGTTTCGCCTTCACTCAGTGACTTTACTATTTCTTCCACTTTGCGTACGGAATACCCGTGCTCCAGGATTTCCTCGAAATCTTTACTTGCAGTTTGGGGTCGCCGAGCGTTACCAACGCGCGGGCATGTCCCATGTCTATCTGCTTGTTCTGCAGCCCCATCTGGACGGGAGCTGGCAGTTTGAGCAGCCGCAGGTAATTGGCGATGGTGGTGCGCTTCTTGCCTACACGTTCGCTGAGGCGCTCTTGCGTCAGCCCGTATTGCTCCAATAGATGCTGGTAAGCGAGAGCTATTTCTACGGAGTTCAAGTCTTCGCGCTGTATGTTTTCGATGAGCGCCATTTCCATGACGTTCTCATCGTCTGCAGTGCGGATATAGGCGGGGATGCTGGTCAGTCCGGCAAGCTGCGAAGCGCGGAAACGACGCTCGCCGGCGATAATCTGGTATTCGTCGTCGCTAAGCTTGCGCAGGGTGATGGGCTGTATGATGCCGATTTCGGAGATGGAATCAGCTAACTCCTGCAACGCAACCGGGTCGAATTCATGACGGGGCTGGTTGGGGTTGACCGTAATCTTCGACAACTCTATTTCATTGATAGAAGAGGAGCCTTCGGTCTTTACTTCATCCATGGAGAAGAGGGCGTCCAGCCGCGTCCTAATGCATTTCTTTGTGCCATCTATTTATTTACTATTTATTCCCTACGGTCATGACACATTTCTTATCTTTGACACATAGGTACGTTGACGATTTACAATTTACTATTTAGCCATGCGGGGTGATTTTGTTGTGTATTGTAAATATGGTATTTATCACTACCCCCTAATCATTAATCACTAACTGCTTATTCCTTATCCCTAACCGCTAATCCCTTCTTTCGTTTCTGCTTATCAGCTCCTTGGCAAGTGCATGTGGTTCTTGCTCCGGTTGAGTCTGCGTCATAGAGAATGGTGGGCAGGCCGTAGCTGGGAGCTTCGCTCAGTTTCACATTACGCTGGATGACGGTGTTGAACACCAATTCCTGGAAGTGGCGTTTCACTTCATCGTAATCTGGTTGCTTGGCGCAGACGCGAG
>ENA-OQDF01000485-OQDF01000485.1-human-gut-metagenome-genome-assembly--contig:-NODE-485-length-16310-cov-1.476364_pt1 | contig 16310 bp, 22 predicted proteins | sample MGYA00242769_ERZ504597 | MGnify/ENA primary metagenome ERZ504597 (study PRJEB26092, sample SAMD00036305) | human gut metagenome | host: Homo sapiens | study: EMG produced TPA metagenomics assembly of...
CCCCCTCCCCGCCTCCTCTGCCGCCACACCGCAGGACGCAAAGCCTTGGGAGAAGCTGATATTCTCCCAAGCCGTGACCGCCGTGAAGCGCACCACCAAGTTCCGGGCAGGCAACCGCGACAACTTCCTCTTCGCCCTGGGCAACAAATGCTACAGCAAGGGCCTGGACGAGCAGACAGCCATCAGACTGGCGAAAAACGAGTTCGGGCAAGAGTATCCCGACGTGGAATCTCCCCTGCACAATGCCTACATCTATACCGACAAAACCAGCGAAGCCGCCACAAAGAAGGAAGAGAAAAAGCCCATCATCAACCAAGTGATGAGCTTTCTGGAAGAGCACTACGGCATCCGCAGGAACCTCATCCTGGACCGCCTCGAATTCATGCCCTATGCCCTGTCGGCAGATGCCGGAAAAGGTTACCGCCCCATGCGCGGAAAGGACTACAACACCATATTCGTAGACCTGCAGATGGCCGGCATCTCCTGCTACCAGAATTTCCTCAGAGCCGTGATAGACTCCAACTACGCCAAGGAGTTCAATCCCTACACCGACTATCTGTACGCGCTTCCCCCCTGGGACGGGACGGACTACATCGCCCGGCTGGCTGACACCCTGACGACCGAGAACCGGGAGCTATGGCAGAAGGGCTTCAAACGGTGGATAGTGGGCCTGGTGGCCTGCGCACTGAGCGACGAGGACATGAACCAGCTCGTCATCATCCTCTACAGCGAGCAGGGAAAGGGAAAGAGCAGCTGGATTCGGCGCCTGCTGCCGCCCGAGTGGAAAGAGTACTTCTACAACGGCATAATAGACCCGAGCAACAAGGACGATGCCCGCCTGCTCGCCACGCGAATCATCATCAACATGGAGGAATTCGAGGCGTGAAGCCCGGCGAGCTGGCAGCATTGAAGCGAATCATCGCGCAGGACAACGTGACGCAGCGCAAGGCCTACGACATCGAAGCCTTCACCCTGCCCCGCCACTGCTCCTTCATCGCGAGCACCAACAACCGGCAGTGCCTGCAGGACATCGGTGGAAACCGGCGTTTCCTCCCCATCACCGTCACCGGCATAGACTACCACACCCCGGTGAACCATCCCGGCATCTACGCCAGGCGCTCGCCTTGCTGAAAGACGGTTTCAGATACTGGTACGAGGGCGAGGAGATAGAACAGCTGAACAAGCACAACGAACGGCACCGCATGAAAGACCCCGTGGAGGAGAACCTCTTCGTCTTCTTCCGCAAACCGCTGCCCGAGGACCTGCAGATAAAATGGCTCCCTGCCAGCGTCATACTGACCAAGCTCAGCATATTCGGAAGGTGCAGGTGAACCCGCACACCCAGCTGGTACTGGTGCAGGCACTGGAAAAATACGGATTCGGCACACGGACCAACGAGCAGGAGACGACCGAATATGAGGTAGTGGACATCCAGCTATATCAGTAACCGGCATTCAAGGAGAAGAGAGAAGCCCCGTAACATATATTGTTGTGCATGACAACATATATTGTTACGGGGCTTTACATATATTGGCGTTTTCCTTACAAGGCTTCCCTATTTCCGGCCGACATCCTGTCAGGGTTCTCCCAGATACTTCACCAGCACTTTCACTTCCAGCGGAGTGAAGGTGCGCCGGTATTTGTTGTAGCCCACCTTCTCCAGCTCACCCTTCAGCGCCTTGTTGTGGCGTATCCATGCCGCCAGGGTATAGATGGCATTGCTGATGCAGTAAGTCGGGTTGTAGAGCATGGCAAGCTCCTCCTTCGAATAGGCGTGGATGCGGAACGGACGAAGGTCTTCCTCCTCCTCTTCCCTCTTTTCTTTTTCTGTTTTCATTCTTTATGTTATTGGTTGATTATTACACCATAAAGATACTGAATATCAGCGATATGACCAAGCATATACAGACATAAACGGGCATCGGACGAAGAACTTTTCCTGAACAGAAAGGAAACGGAAAAGAGACGGCGTAACCCGAAGAAAGCATGAGCAGAAAAAGCCAGAGGAGTACTTTTGCAGCACCCCTCTTCCCCCCCTAAAGGAGAAAGAGAAGAGTATTGCAATACGGGACTTTAATTTCTAATTGTTAATTTTTAATCATTTAATTGTTTATGGGAGTACCATTCAAGAAGATTGCGAGGAAAGATCCTCGAAAGGCAGATGCGGTGGCAAGTTCTACCCGCAGCTGGTGACACTGGGCGACAATGCGACGCTGGACGACATTGCGTATGTGATGAAAGAGAAGAGTTCGCTAACACTGGGAGACATCCAGAGTGTATTGACCAATTTTGTGGAGGCCATGATTACGACCCTCTACAGCGGCCAGTCGGGTCAATATCAAGAACTTCGGCGTATTCAGCCTGTCGGCGCGTACGGCAGGCGTACTGGATGTAAAGGAGTGCACCGCCAAGAACATCAAGGCGGTGAAAATCAATTTCCGGCCTTCCAGTACCGTAAGACCGGACATCGCCGCCACGCGTGCCGGGCAGAAGATTGACTTCTACGACCTGGAAGCTTTGCTGAACAAGGGAGACGGTGAAGGAGGAAGCTCCGGCGGCGGTTCCGGCTCGGGAGACGGAGGCGGTTCGGACGGAGACCAGGGCGAAAATCCGTTGGGATAAGTATGACTGATTTTACTACCGATTCGTATGTTCAACTTTTAAAACGTATATAGCATGAAAAAAAGTATCTGGGATAAAATTCTGAAAGTCGTAATTGCAGTAGCCTCTGCCATCTTAGGGGCATTGGGAGCCAATGCGATGAACGTGAACATTTAAGTCGCCGGAAAGAAAGGACGGCAGGAAGAGGAAACCCCGAAAAAGGTTTCCTCTTTCTCTTCCCTCTCTATACAGCGCAGGATACGCCAGTCGCAGCTACGCACCCAATAGCGGAAAGCCATGTTCGGGTGGAAATGCTCCGAGAAGTCCAGCAGACGTTCCAAATCAAACTCCTCGGAGATGACACCGGCACCGCTACGGAATGCATCGTAGGCGTTACAGTCCTGCTCGATATGCGCCGGAACCATCAGCAAAGGCTTGCCCAGATACATCGCCTCGCAGACCGACTCGAAGCCGGCAGTGGTGGCATAGGCCTTGCAGCCTGCCATGTAGCGCAGGAACTTGACGTCATCGAGCTGATGGAAACTCAAGGTGTCGTCCACACGGCACACCTCGCTTCGTCCTGCTTGTCCCAGAAGAAGTGGAGGGTATTTCCGGATGGGCACTGTGCCAGTGGAGGATATTCTCGCCAAAACCGGAGTTTACCATGTATCCGTGGAGATAATCCCCTTCCGTACCTTCGCACGACAGCACCTCCCTCCGCAGCAATGGCGGAACCACGCGGATATGCGCTTCTTCGTCATCCTCCATCTCGCGGAAGGAAAGGGCGAGCTTTCGCGGGCACCTATGCACGTGAGACGGGTGAAAAGGCGGAGCAGCCACAGATGGAAGCCGTTCTTACCGGGAAACTCGAAATCGCGGTGCAGGAACAGGTACTGGTGCCCGACGCTTATTTGAGGGACGGAAGGACGGAAGAAGAGATAGGCCAGCCCCGTGAGCAGTTCGTAGAAGTTGATGACCAGTTCGGCGCCACTCTCCTCGATGCGGCGGTGTATATAGTGCATGCTTTTCAGATAGACGGGCAGACGGGTGAGATTATAGGCCACACTACGCGCAAGACTTGCCCGCTTGTTGGCAGGCGTAGGCAGGAAATTGGGACTGAGAAAACGTTTCACCGGAGCTTGGATGCTGCGGTTGAAGAAACCGGGCAGACAGCGCGAATTGCTTTTGCCCACCAACACTTCCACTACTTCGTGACCGTTGCGGCGCAGCAGCTCTTCCATTGTAATGGCTTGGGTCAGATGCCCGCGGCCTTCTCCTTGAACGATAAAAAGGACTTTCATTGGGACGACTTGATGATTTACAAATTACTGTTGAAACACATGCAGCACATGACGTTGCATTTAGTTGATGCAAAGATCGCACCTCCGTGTTACGGCAGAATGTGAAGAATGTGACAATTCGGTTATAAATGACAAAAGTCACACCGGCATCGCGCAGACATGACTTCAAGAGAATTTATGGAATAAATACGTAAAAAGGATAATTCGGTCGGCATATGATGCCGGAGCATCAGACAAATTCCTCGACCATATACATATCACTGACAAAATCGTCAACAATCTGTTCCAGGTTTTCGCAGGCTTCGTCAGGCGTTTCACCGTAGGCGCTGCACAACACATTATTCATGAAATAAGCGTAAAAACCACCGCCGGCTGCCGCCTCTACGGTATAGTCATTTCTGTTCAGTTTCATATTCGGGCCTCCTTTCTTTTTTTACGCTGCAAAAATGAGGGAAAGTTGTTACGAGCAGATGTGAAGGAGGTTACAAAAGTATGTAGGTTGGTTGGCTTTGATGCAGTGGAAAATAAATGGATTGAATATTAGGAGTTTTCATTTATTCAGTTTACCTTTGATTAAAAATAAAAGCAATGGGTAAAATTAAACCATATAAAGAACAGGACTCTTCCAAACAAACGGCACAAGAACCGATGATGGCAACTTATCATCAATCAGCCATACCGATGGACGACTTTATCAACAGTATTCCCCGAGATGCTTTGGCTGAAGCCCTTCTATTTGCCTTAGAAGAGAATAAAGCAGGACACTGTATATCAAACTCCCAAATAGAGAGTATGATAAATGAACGCATGGGATGGAAATAGTCTGGTCTAAGTTGGCTTATGAGCACTTTTTAGAGATACTTATTTATGTAGAGAATAATTTTGGCATGTTGACGGCACAGAAAACACGTCAAAAGATACAAGACAAAGTAAATCTTTTAGCAAAACATCCGTATATAGGATTATAGACAGTGATTTTTCTACTCTATTTAACAACATTACTGTCCGTCATTTAAAACTTTCCCCTAACGTGATATATTATTTGATTGATGAGAATAGGATTGTCATTGCAGCAATGCTTCATTCAAAACAATCTCCGGAAACTGTACGTAAAACAATCTCAGAATTTCTGAAGCAATATAAATAGCTGTTCATCAATTCATGATGAGAGATAACTCTATAAATTTAAAACCGAGAGGACGTATCAAGATATACAATCACCCCAGATTACGCGGATTGACACAGATAAAAGTTTCTGATTATCAGAACTCCTAAAATCATCTGTGTTAATCGCGTAATCCGGGTGGGTATTATTAATAGGAACGTGCGAAAATCACGCGGCAGGCAGAAGGCTTGCCGGTAACCATACACTTGCCCGGTTCCTTGTCACCCGGAACAAATGAATCGAAAGGAATACAACGGATGGTTGCTTTGGTCTCTTCCTTGATTTTCTCTTCGGTTTCGGTAGTCCCGTCCCAATGAGCCAGAATGAAGCCGCCTTCTTCAATCTTTTCCTTGAATTCCTCGTAGCTGTCCACGCTGGTGATGCGGCTGTTACGGTAATCGAGCGCTTTCTTGTAGACATTTGCCTGAATGTCCTCGAGCAAATCCTTCACGTACTCTTCGATACCCTCGCAGGAACGCGTCTCCTTCTCCAGTGTATCGCGACGCATGATTTCCATTGTATTGTTCTCCAAGTCGCGGCCACCCATCACCAGACGAACGGGAACACCCTTCACCTCATAGTCGGCAAACTTGAAGCCCGGACGTTTGTTGTCGGCATTGTCGTACTTCACGGAAATACCCATTGACTTCAGCTTGGCAACAATGCCTGCCACTTTCTCGTCAATCTTAGCCAGCATCTCCGCATTCTTGTAGATAGGAACGATAACTACTTGTATCGGAGCCAGGTGCGGAGGAAGTACCAGACCGTTGTCATCGGAATGCGTCATGATAAGCGCTCCCATCAGACGGGTGGAAACACCCCAGGAAGTAGCCCAAACATACTCCAGCTTGTTCTCCTTATTGACGAACTGCACATCGAACGCCTTGGCGAAGTTCTGTCCCAAGAAGTGGGAAGTACCGCTCTGCAAAGCCTTTCCGTCCTGCATCATCGCTTCGATGGTGTAGGTGTTGAGGGCACCGGCAAAACGCTCGTTGGCAGACTTCACGCCCTTTACCACGGGCACCGCCATGTATTTTTCGGCAAACTCGGCATATACATTCAGCATCTTTACCGCTTCTTCTTCGGCTTCCTCGCGGGTGGCATGTGCCGTGTGTCCTTCCTGCCAGAGGAATTCGGCGGTACGGAGGAACAGACGGGTACGCATTCCCAACGGAACACGTTTGCCCACTGGTTGCACAAGATAGGCAGGTCGCGGTATGAATTGATCCAGTTCTTGTAGGTGTTCCAGATGATGGTTTCGGAAGTGGGGCGGATAATCAGCTCTTCTTCCAGTTTTGCAGCAGGGTCCACCACCACACCGCCGCCATTCGGATCGTTCTTCAAACGATAGTGCGTCACGACGGCACACTCTTTGGCAAAGCTTCCACATGTTCCGCTTCACGGCTGAGGAATGATTTCGGAATAAGCAAGGGGAAATAAGCGTTGACGTGTCCCGTTTCCTTGAACATATCGTCCAACTGACGTTGCATCTTCTCCCAGATAGCGTATCCGTAGGGCTTGATCACCATACAGCCGCGTACAGCCGATTGTTCTGCCAAATCGGCTTTTACCACCAACTCGTTGTACCACTGAGAATAGTTCTCACTACGTTTGGTAAGGTCTTTCAATTCTACTGCCATTCTATTTCGTTTTTAAAGTTTTCCTACGTTTAAATGGCTTGACCCGAACATTTTCCTCGATATTTAAAAAAAGGCAGCCGCTGTGATGCAACTGCCTAACTCTAAATGGAGGAGCGGCAAGCGAGACTCGAACTCGTGACCCTCAGCTTGGGAAGCTGATGCTCTACCAACTGAGCTACTGCCGCATAAACATTTCCAAGGTCATGCCTTAAAAACGGTGGCAAAGTTAATAAATTACTTCCTAAAAAACAAACGTTTCGTCAAATATTTCTTATTTTTGCTCGGGAAAACAAAGATATTCTTTCAAAATACAGACTAAATACCAATGAAACGAATCATACTCATCACCGGAGGAGCACGTTCCGGCAAAAGCACCTATGCGGAAAAGCTGGCACTCGAGCTCTCTCCCACTCCCGTTTATCTTGCCACGGCACGCATCTGGGACGAAGAATTCCGCCAGAGGGTAATCCGGCATCAGGAACGCCGGGGACCGGAATGGACAAACATCGAAGAGGAGAAAGAACTCAGCCGCCACCGGCTGGAGGGGCGGGTCGTCCTGATAGACTGCATCACCTTATGGTGTACCAACTTTTTCTTCGACCTGCATTCAGATACCGACCGGGCACTTGCCGCAGTAAAGGCGGAGTTCGACCGCTTCACGGCACAAGACGCAACCTTCATCTTTGTAACCAATGAAATAGGTATGGGAGGAACTTCCGAGAACGAACTGCAACGAAAGTTCACGGACATGCAAGGCTGGATGAACCAATATGTAGCCGCCCGTACCGACGAAGTGATACTGATGGTATCCGGCATCCCACTTACCGTAAAAAACACTCATTCATAAAACAACAGACAATTAAAATTCAACAGACTGATGAAAACATTTCATATCACCCGCCCGGACGAGTCAATCCGTCCTGCATTGATTGACAAAATCAACAACCTGACCAAACCCAAAGGCTCATTGGGCATTTTAGAAGAACTGGCACTCCAAATCGGACTCATACAACAGACATTATCCCCCGCCTTGAAACATCCGCAAAACATTATCTTCGCCGCCGACCACGGCATTGTAGAAGAAGGTGTCAGTCTGTCTCCAAAGGAAATCACCTGGCAGCAAATCAGCAACTTCCTTCATGGAGGGGCAGGTGTCAATTTCCTCTGCCGGCAGCACGGCTTTACCCTGAAGATTGTAGATGCAGGAGTAGACTACGACCTCCCCTACGAGAAAGGCATCATCAATATGAAAGTGCGCAAAAGCACCCGGAGTTATCTGCACGAGGCAGCCATGACGGAAGAGGAAATGGAGATGTGCCTGGAACGGGGTGCCGAGGTGGTGCGCCAATGCCATGAAGAAGGCAGTAATGTCCTCAGCTTCGGTGAAATGGGTATCGGAAACACCTCTTCATCCTCCTGTGGATGACCTGCTTCACCGGTATTCCTCTGGAACAATGTGTCGGCGCAGGCAGCGGACTCGACAGCGCGGCATCCGCCACAAATACGAAGTGTTGAAGCAGTCTATGGAGAACTACAAGGGCGACGGCTCTCCCCGGGACATCATCCGCTACTTTGGCGGACTGGAAATGGTGATGGCCATAGGCGCCATGCTGCAAGCTGCCGAGCTGAGGATGATTATCCTTGTAGACGGATTCATCATGACCAACTGCCTGCTTGCCGCCGCCAGGCTCTATCCGGAAGTGACGGATTACGCCATCTTCGGACACTGCGGAGACGAGTCGGGCCACAACTGGTACTCGACGCCCTGCATGCCCGTCCGCTGCTGAACCTGGGACTGCGTTTGGGAGAAGGAACGGGGGCCATCTGTGCATATCCCATTGTCGACTCGGCCGTGCGGATGCTCAATGAAATGGATAACTTTGCACATGCCTCCATCACTAAATACTTTTAATATGAACAATGTCTTGGCTGCATTCATAATGCTCACCCGACTGCCCTTCTGGAAAATCAAGGAAGTACCGGCAGAGTGTTTCAAGCATGTGGTTCCTATTGGCCGCTTGTAGGCTGGCTGACGGGAGGCGTGATGGCGGCAGTGCTGTGGCTTGCCGGACAGATTATGCCGGTGTCATTGGCATGGATTCTTGCCTCATCGCACGCCTAATTGTCACCGGATGCCTGCACGAAGACGGACTGGCAGACTTTTTCGACGGTTTCGGTGGCGGTACCACCCGAGAACGGACTCTTGCCATCATGAAGGATTCCCACATCGGAAGCTACGGTGTCATCGGATTGATATGCTATTTCCTGCTGTTGCTCCAACTTCATCACCTGCCACTGGGACTTCTCTGCATCCTTGTGCTCTGCGGTGACTGCTGGTCCAAGTTCTGTGCCTCCCAGATTGTCAACTATCTGCCCTATGCCCGGAAAGAGGAAGACAGCAAAAGCAAGACCGTCTACAACCGCATGAGCTGGTACGAGTTACTGGCCGGATTTCTTTGCGGTCTGCTTCCTTTCGTACTGCTGCTGCCTATAAAGCTGTGGATTGCCACCCTCTTCCCACTGCTCACCTTCTTCCTGCTCTACCGATTGATGAAGCGGCGCCTGCAAGGATATACGGGTGACTGCTGCGGGGCCACTTTCCTGCTATGCGAACTGTCCTTCTATTTGGGAAGCCTTATCCTAATTATAAATTAAAACTAAAAATTAAAGATGGAAGTAATATTCATTCGACACACTTCGGTAGATGTCCCTCCGGGCGTATGCTACGGACAGACCGATGTTCCCCTAAAACCCACGTTTGAAGCGGAAGCCGCCGTGACAGCAGAAAACCTGAAGGCATACCTTCCGTTCGACCACGTCTACACCAGTCCCCTGACCCGTTGCGTGCGCCTCGCCACCTATTGCGGCTATCCCGATGCAGAACGGGACAAACGGATTATGGAAATCAATTTGGTGACTGGGAGATGAAGCCGTTCGAGCAGAATGAAGACCCACGCTTGCAGGAATGGTATGCCGACTACATGAACGTGGCAGCTACCGGTGGAGAGTCCTTTGCCATGCAATACCGACGTGTCGGCCAGTTTCTGGACGAGTTGAGGAAGAAGCCCTATACACGCGTTGCCATCTTCGCACATGGCGGCGTACTCATCTGCGCGCAACTCTATGCCGGAATCCTCAAAGCCGAAGAAGCCTTCGACGCATTGACGCCTACGGCGGCATCGTCCGCATCAATCTCGACAAGGAATAGTGAACGAATAGTAGGGCCTTCCTCCGCTTCGGTTTGCACCTTGTAGATACCTCCAAAATAATGAATAAAATGGGCATTGATTTCATGGCGAATCAAGCTCGTTTTATTCTCAAAATGTACCTTTGCAAACGGGGCGTTGACCACATCGAAATAGAGGGCCGACCTAGTGCGGTCCCGTCTGATGCGGATAATCGCCTCATAACGGGCAGTGTCATTCTCTGACGGAGTAGCATGCTGACAAGCAATGTATCGAACCATCTCCGGTCTGTCCTCGCAAACTGTTCCTTGAGGTCGGTCTGCAGGCTGACAGACACAGCGCTCTCCTCACGGCTGTTCACTTTATCCAGCACCTCACTGCACAACTGAATAATGTCACACTCCTCGTCCTCATACTGAATCTTGCCGGACTCCAGGCGGGACAACTCCAGAATGCTGTTGACATAATTCAGCAGACTTCCGCATTGGTCTGAATCATCTGCGTATTCCCTCTTAGTCTCCTTATCCAGCTCCTCCTTTCCGGTCAGCAATTCGGCAAAGCCCACCACCACATTCAGCGGAGTACGTATATCATGGCTGATTTCCGATTTCAGACGTTCCTTCGCGATGTTGTCCGTCTCTGCCTGCAAAGCGGCTTCAGCCGTCTTCTTCTCTACGACAGCAATCTTTCCGGAGACATAGCGCGTATACAAGTAGAAAAGCAGCATCAGCAGCAGGCAGACGCCCAGGAATATAAATCCTATACGGTAATTCATGTCCTGAATCTTCTGCTTCTCCAACAACAGCTCGTCAATGTGGTAAATCTCCTTCACCTGCTTCAACTGGTTGGCCGAGAAGGCATTGTTCAGCGAATCCTGCTTGCGTATGAGGTAGCGCCGGGTCTCGATGGCCCCGTCAATGTCCCCCTTGTCATATTGCGTACTCGCCTTGTAGTTTATCAAAGTGGCAAAGGTGGAAACGTAGTTGTTCAGTACCGTAGGGGTCACCTCGTCTATCAATGCGATGCTTTTGTCATACTCATCGGTCTTGGCATAATATTGAAGCTGTATCAACTGGACATTCAGCCAGAAGACGGGATCTACATGCGGTTCAAGCAGTTTCTTTACTTTCTCGATATGCTCGTGCGCCACTGTAAAGTTCTTCCGGTTCATGTAGTGCAGGATATACTTCACTTCGCAGTCAATCTCGAAATTGCTCCAGTTCTTCCTTGTCTCGGGTCCTTTTGGAAATAACCGTCTGCAACGTCATGTCCATTTCATGCAAATAGGGGCAGCTTCAGGCTGTCTTTACCGCCATTGCCGTATACCTGGGCAATACGCGACAGTATATCCACTTTCAGGCTGGTCTTTGTCTGGGGAGAGAAATTCCGGTAAGCCTCCAAGAAAGCGTCCAGTGCCTCATTCGGGCGGCTGGACACTCCGTAGGCACACCCCAGACTGTTATACGCCGCTATCATCCCGTTATTGCTATGGCGGAGTTTTGATTCCTCCAACGTCTCCTTAGCCACATACACCGCTTTCTCTATCTGTCTCTTGGAAGCCAGGGCGCGGCTGATGGCAGCCTTCTGCTCCAGATAATAATCGTAAGTGCCTACCTGGGAGACAAAATCCTTCAGCACATCCACCAATACGACAGACTGTCCGGGTCGTGTTTCTTGTCATAACATGCCGCCAGATAGTAAGCGCCCATATTCTCATAGAAAGCGTTCTTCTGCCGCCGCGCCTCCTCGTACAGACGGGTGGAAAAAGTCATGTTATAGGGAGCATACTGGTGCTTGTAGGCCATGTCACGGAGATACGTCAGCCGGACAAGGGTGGCCGGCAGGGTATCGGCAACCTTCAGGATGCTGTCCTGATACCGGACAGCCCCCGTGTCTTCTGCCAGCAGCGGACAGATATATCCGCAAAACAAAACATGGATGAGAATCAGTATTCGTTTCATTGCGCCGTTCCTCCGTGTAATGCGGGATTATACTTCAAAGGATGCGTAAAACAGAAACGCGCGCCACGGGTGTACCCACTGTCCACCCACAGCTTGCCGTTCATATATTTCACAATCAGTTGGCAGATGGAAAGGCCCAGTCCGCTTCCCTGCACAAAATCATTCAGCTTTTCAAAGCGTTCAAAAATCAAGTGCTGCTTTTCCGGTGGAATGCCGCATCCGGTATCCGTCACGGAGAAAAGTGCCGTACCGGCATCAGCCATCTTCAGTTCCAGCACGATGGAGCCTTGTTCCGTAAACTTGGCGGCATTCACCAGCAGGTTTATCAAGACCTGGCGGAGGCGCGCATCGTCCGTATCCAGCATCAGGACGGACAAATCCGTGTCAAAACGCATTTCAACCTCCAGCTTGCGCGAGGCCATCACGGTCTCCACGACCTCATTACACAACTTCACGGCATCATGCGTGCGGATGTTGAAGGTTATATTGTCATTCTCGAAATCCGAGAAATCCAGAATGTCATTGATAAGTTTCAGCAACTGAAAGGAATTCACCTTGATAATTTCGGAGAATTCCCGGCGCGATTCGTCATCGAATGACTCGTCCTCATCCGTCAGTACCGCCGAGAATCCGACAATGGCATTCAGCGGCGTACGTACTCATGGCTCATGTTCGAAAGAAACATATTCTTCCGTTGTATGGCTTGCACCGCTTTCTCCTTCATCGCCTCCTGCCGCATCTGGGAACGCTTCAAACGGAATATCTTCTTCCAGCCCAGCACCAGGAGGAATATCAGAAACAGTACGGACACAATGATGCCTGCCAGATAGAAACGCATGGATACAATGCGGTCGCGTTCGTTCTGGTAGGCCAGTTGGTCGGCCTGGAAACGGGTACAGAGCCGGTCTATCTCCTTGGGATAGTTCTTCTCGAACGAAGTCTTGATATACGAAAAGACCTTGCCGTACTGTCCGTAGGCTTCTTCCTTGTTCCCCATCTTCACCAGTAATCCGCCTTTTCGAGCAGAGCTTCCTTGTAGATGTTATGGTTTATCCGGGCATATTCGGTTTGAAGGAAATCATTGTAGGCGGTCAAGGCTGCCTCATGCTCTCCGGTGGCCACCAGATAACGGGCATCTATAATCAGAAGGTATTGCCGTATCTCCGGAATCAGTTGCGCTTCAAGCTGGCCTATCTGTACCAGACAATGGCTGGCAGCTTTCAAGTCACCCTTGAATAATTGGCAGGAAGCATTGGAGATGTGACGCATGGCCAGCTCCAGCGGAGAAAGCCGGTCTTCCGGATAGAGGTTCAGACGTGCAAGATAACGCGAGGCACCGTTTACATTCCGTATGCGCAGGTTATAATCTATCAGTTCCACCAGTAGCATGCGGATATGCACATCCTCCCCGTCCATCCCATCCAGCAGTCTCAAAGACTCTTCGTAAGCGGCACCGGCTTCCCGAAGCCTGCCGGTATAGCTGTACACCTCTCCCATGGCATTCAGCGCCAGGGCATTGCCGAAGGGGTAGGCAAGCGCGCGGGCTTTGGAGTACATCTGGTCGCTCTGGGCAATGGCCATACGGATTTCTCCACGGAAAAGGGAGGATTTTATAAGTATTCTTTCCAGTTCGAAATAGGTGTAATAGCGCTGGGATTCATCCAATTGGGACAAAAGGCCGTCGGCATTCAGCGAGTCACACTCCTCCCGGGTCAGATAGTCGAAACCGAGGCTGTTGTGAAAAGTGGAGATGACCTCATGGACTATACTTTCCTTTTCTTTAGTCCAAGAATCCGCTTTATCTGTTGCCGATGCAATTATTGTGCTCCCGAACCAAATAAAGAAAAGGAATATATATAGTTGCTTTATCCTCATTTATAAGACTTTGTCTGCTTTAAAAGTTACATTTTTAATGCAACGCGGTCTTGCAAAGATATTATATCTTTTTGGAACGGACAAAGAATCAGTAAAATAACAACATTTTAAAAACAAAAGGAAGCCAAGGTCGATGTCACTATTACGGCAACCACCATCCACCACTCCACACGCCGGTTGATGCGGACAGCCACACGCATATCTTCTGTCTTCAGAGGCCGTTCATTAGAACCGATATAAGGTTTCCATACCTCCTCGCCGAAATAGTTGTGCGGACCTCCGAAACGGCAGTCCAGAATACCGGCAAGGGCGGCTTCCGGATAACCGGAATTGGGACTGGCATGCTGGCTGCCATATCTGCCCACAAAAGCAAACAAGGAAGCGACCGGAAACCAGTACCATCAGAAAGGCTGTCAGACGGGCGGGAATATAATTGGCAACATCATCCAAACGGGCAGCAAAACAGCCGAACCGACGATAGCGTTCATTCTTGTAGCCGACCATGGAATCCAGCGTGTTCACCATCTTATAGGCAAGCATGCCCGGAACTCCCAACAGCAGATACCAGAACAAGGGGGCAACTACCCCGTCACTCAAATTCTCTGCCAAAGTCTCCAATGCCGCGGTTCTCACCTCCTGCGCCGAGAGTGCAGACGTATCACGCCCTACGATACGTGCCACTTGCATCCTCCCTTCCTCCAAGGAACGGTCCACCGCCTTGAACACCATACGCACCTCGCGAACCAGCGTAGTGCCCGCCAAGCAATAGAATATCAGCAATATTTGCAGCGTTAGAAGCATGCCCGGAGAAAAGAGTGCCGCCAAGCGGAGCAACAAAAGCGTAATGACGTATACCCCCAAGACAAGAGACACCGCCACAAACGCACCTTTCAGAAAACGCAAATCGCCCCGGTTCAACCGGTGCTCACAGAAAGAAATGGCTTTGCCGAAAGCCACCACCGGATGGGGTAGCCACGCCGGGTCGCCCAGCCAGTGGTCGAGCAGCCAGGCTGTGAGAAGCGGCAGGTTCAAGTTGAAGGCGACACCCAAAAGTATAAGTACATCTTCTTCCATCGGTTATTCCTCCTCAAGCCATTGTCCTATTGCTTTTACAAGCCTGTCATTCTCCTCCCGGCTCTGGGCGGCTATGCGGAAGAAGTGCTCATTCAGCCCGTCAAAGTTGGAGCGTCCCGAATCAAGATGCCATGCTCCCCGGCCAGATAGTCTTTCAAGGCGGAAGCCTTGCCCATACGGAGCACACCAGCATGAAATGGGTTTCGGTGGCCCATACCTCCAGTCCTCCCAATGCCTCGAGCGCACTGCGCAGGCGGGCAGCCTCTTGCAAGTAAGACGCCACATCCAGCGGATTGGGAACATCATGTTCCAACAGATGGAGTCCCGCCTCAATGGCAAGCTGATTGACCGACCAGGGCATACGTTGGTACGCAAGCGGTGCAGCAGGTGGGGGGCGCCGGTGACATATCCCAGTCGCAGACCGGGAACGGCATAACGCTTGGTCATGGAGTGCAGCAGCAGAACGTTGGGAAATTCCGCCGCCTCGGCAGCAGAGAAAAGCGGACGCAAGGTGAAAAACTCGTAAGACTGGTCGATGACGAAACATACCTGCGGATTATGACTGATAAGTGTTGCCAGATATTCCTTCTCCACGACCGTTCCAGTAGGGTTGTTGGGATTGCACAGCCACAGCATGCGCACCTCTTCCGGCAAGCGATACCCCTCGCTCTCCGCAGGAAGCCGATAGAGGGAAGTGACCCGATGGCCGTGCATGCGGCAGGCATCGGCATATTCACTGAAAGTGGGCTGCACAATGGCGGTGTTTGTCCCGCGGAAAGTCTGCGCGGTGAGATAAATGGCTTCGGTAGCTCCGTTCGTCACGCACACTGCCTCGGCAGGAAGACGGTGGCAGCGGGCAAGGCAGGCCTCAAGCGTGTAAGGCTCCGGTTCGGGATAGTTGCCGATGCCGTCAATCCGGGCACACAGATGCGCCTTCAAGGCAGAGAGGTCTACCCTGTTGTAAACGTTCGAGCTGAAGTTTGCCGTAATGGGACGGCTGTATTTATAGGAATCGTCTCCGTGTCCTTCAATCATGGTTCTTTGTCAATATTTGGTAGATAAGCGGCAGGTTGACGTGGCGGCGCACGTGCTCGGCAAGCCTATCGTATTGTTCTTCTTTGAATGTATGGTAATCGAAAGCGCCGGCATTCCCGGACAGTTTGTCTGCAAAAGGCGCAAGCAGGAAATCTATGAATTCCGGATTGTCGAGAATGCCATGAATATAGGTCCCCATGCAGGTGGAGTCCACGTAGTAACCGTCGGTAGAGCCGTTCTCCAAAAGATTTAGGGGAGAATCGGGGGCGCCTTCCACGGGGGTAGTCACTCCCATATGGATTTCATAGCCCTGCATGAATGGAGAACGGAGAGTGGAAGATGGAGAATGGGGATTGCACAGACCAAACTTCACCTGGCGGGTCACCTTCTCTCCCGACATGCGGGTACTGATGGGCAACAACCCAGTCCAGGCAGGCGTTCGATGTCCCCCTCCACATGCTCAGGGTCGAGCA
>ENA-OQDF01000486-OQDF01000486.1-human-gut-metagenome-genome-assembly--contig:-NODE-486-length-16297-cov-3.400371_pt1 | contig 16297 bp, 21 predicted proteins | sample MGYA00242769_ERZ504597 | MGnify/ENA primary metagenome ERZ504597 (study PRJEB26092, sample SAMD00036305) | human gut metagenome | host: Homo sapiens | study: EMG produced TPA metagenomics assembly of...
TATGCAAGCTATTCACTTCCCGCAAGTCTGAATAATACCCGTCCGGCAGCACAGCGGGACACCGAAAGGAGGAATCGAAGCAATCACATATATCAATATCGGCTACATGATACGCGCCCCTACTTCCGGCGCAGCACACAGCGGCAGGAGCCGCACCCCCCTACAACTGAATACCGCCGCGCCGCAGAACTTACGCAGCGCGGGGACAGCCGCCTTTACCAGAGGGCGGTTTTTTATGCGGCGGCATACGCTGACCGCCTTTTGTCCGCTTGCCGGACAGCCGCAGACGCGGCAGAAAGGATTTATTTATGGCATTTTTCAATAGCGCAGTAGACGTTTTGCAGACCTTGTTGTAGCACTTGGAGCCGGGCTTGGTATCTGGGGCGTTATCAATCTCATGGAGGGCTACGGCAACGACAATCCGGGCGCGAAGAGCCAGGGCATGAAGCAGCTTATGGCGGGCGGCGGCGTTGCCCTTATCGGCATGACCCTTGTACCGCTGCTTTCCGGCCTGTTCGGTTAAGAAGCGCGGGTAAAGGCTTATGCAGAGCATACTTGACGCGATTAACGAATGGATAAAGGAAATCCTCATAGGAGCCATAAACGGTAATCTGTCAACTATGTTCGGGGACGTGAACGAGAAAGTCGGCACTATCGCCGCAGAGGTAGGGCAGACCCCGCAAGGGTGGAACGCGGGTATCTTCTCCATGATACGCACACTATCGGAGAATGTAATCGTACCCATTGCGGGGCTTGTCATTACCTACGTCCTATGCTATGAGCTTATCAGCATGGTAACGGAAAAGAACAATATGCACGACGTTGACACTTCCATGTTCTTCAAGTGGGTATTCAAGGCTTACGTCGCAGTCTACCTTGTGACGCATACCTTTGACATCACTATGGCGGTGTTCGATATGGCGCAGCACGTTGTTTCCGGCGCGGCGGGGGTAATCGGCGGCAGCACAAATATTGATGTTGCCGCGCCCTTGCTTCCATGCAGAGCGGGCTTGACGCTATGGAAATCCCCGAACTGCTCTTACTTGTCATGGAAACAAGCCTTGTGAGCTTGTGCATGAAGATAATGTCCGTACTGATAACCGTTATCCTCTACGGGCGCATGATAGAGATTTACCTTTACTGTTCGGTATCGCCTATCCCGTTTGCAACAATGACGAACCGGGAATGGGGCAGATAGGAAACAACTACCTCAAATCCCTGTTCGCTATCGGTTTTCAAGGCTTCCTCATTATGATATGCGTCGGCATTTACGCGGTTCTGGTAAACAACATGATAATAGCGGACAATCTGCACAGCGCGATATTCTCCCTTGCAGCCTATACCGTTATCCTCTGTTTCTCCCTGTTCAAATCCGGCGCACTGGCGAAGTCGATATTCTCCGCGCATTAGCGGCGTGTCAAGGGTAGGGTGGAGATTTCAGAGCAAAGCGGCGAAAATACTACCCGACCTTGACGCGGGAAAAACCCCATAGAATAGGGACGGGCAAAGGGCAGAAATTGACCTTTGCCTTGATTGCCCCTATGGGAAGTTACAGCAACACAAAACATAACGAAAGGAGGTTTTCACTTGGCGTATGTACCCGTACCCAAAGACTTATCCAAAGTCAAGACAAAAGTAGCGTTCAACCTTACCAAACGGCAGATTGTATGTTTTGCGGCGGCTCTCATTATAGGTTTGCCGCTTTTCTTTCTGCTCAAAGACAGCACAGGCACAAGCCTTGCGTCTATGGCTATGATTGCGGTCATGCTGCCCTGTTTCCTCTTTGCCATGTATGAGAAGCATGGACAGCCCCTTGAAGTGGTGGTGAGGAACATCATACGGACGAAATTCATAGCCCCAAAGGAACGACCATACAGGACTGAAAATCTATATGCTGACCTTGAACGGCAGCGAAAACTTGAAAAGGAGGTATCAGCGATTGCAAAAGGAAACACGAAGAAACAGCGTGGCGGGAAACGCGCCTGCAAAGCTAACCCGCCCCACAAGCTCACCCGCGCCGAAAAGAAACAGATTGCGGAAATCATCAGACAGGCAAAGGGCGACGGGAAAGCGCACACCGCGCAGCAGACAATCCCCTATATCCAGATGTACCCGGACGGTATCTGCAAGGTTACGGAACGGAAATACTCAAAGACCATAGCCTTTGAAGATATTAACTATCAGCTTGCACAGGCAGACGACAAGACCGCCATTTTTGAAAACTGGTGCGACTTCCTCAACTACTTTGACGCTTCCGTTTCGGTGCAGCTCTCTTTCATCAATCAGGGGACGCAGCGGGGCGAAGCGGAGAAATCTATCCATATCCCGGCACAGGACGACGCTTTCAACTCTATCCGCAGCGAATACCGGGATATGCTCAAAAACCAGCTTGCAAAAGGCAACAACGGGCTTGTCAAAGCAAAATATATCACCTTTGCCATTGAAGCCGACAGTCTGGGCGCGGCGAAATCCCGCCTTGCCCGTATCGAAACGGACGTACTGAACAACTTCAAGCTCTTGGGCGTGTCTGCCCACCCCATGACAGGCTATGAACGCCTTAAAATGCTGCATGGGATTTTCCACCCGGAGGGCGGGCAGTTTGCCTTTGATTTTTCATGGCTTGCCCCGTCTGGGCTTTCCACAAAGGACTTATCGCCCCGTCCTCTTTCCGTTTTGGCGAGGGGCGTTACTTCCGCATGGGGCGCAAAATCGGCGCGGTTTCATTCCTTGAAATCCTTGCCCCGGAATTAAACGACCGTATCTTATCCGACATACTGGACTTGGAAACGGGCGTTATCGTCAATCTGCATATCCACAGTATCGACCAGACCGAAGCCATAAAGACAATCAAGCGCAAGATTACCGACCTTGACAAAATGAAAATTGAGGAACAGAAGAAAGCGGTACGCAGCGGCTATGACATGGATATTATACCGTCCGACCTTGCCACATTCGGCAGCGAAGCGAAGAACCTCTTACAGGACTTGCAGAGCCGGAATGAAAGAATGTTCCTTTTGACGTTCCTTGTGGTGAACATGGCAGATACGAAGCGGAAACTGGAAAATGACGTGTTCGCGGCGGCGGGCATTGCACAGAAGAACAACTGCGCCCTCACCCGCCTTGACTACCAACAGGAAGCGGGGCTTATGTCCTCTGTACCGCTTGGGGAGAACCTTATCCCCATACAGCGGGGGCTTACCACGTCAAGCACAGCTATCTTTATCCCCTTTATCACACAGGAGCTTTTTCAGACAGGCGCGGCGTTGTACTACGGCTTAAATGCCCTGTCTAACAACATGATACTCTGCGACCGCAAGCAGCTAAAAAACCCCAACGGCTTAATCTTGGGGACGCCGGGAAGCGGGAAATCCTTTGCAGCCAAACGGGAAATGGCAAACGCTTTCCTCATTACGGACGACGACATTATCATCTGCGACCCGGAAGCAGAGTATTTTTCCCTTGTGCAGCGGCTTGACGGGCAAGTGATACGCTTGTCGCCTACGGGCAAGGGCATTGACGGGAAGCCCCAGTATGTGAACCCTATGGATATTAACCTCAACTATTCCGAGGACGACAGCCCGCTTGCGCTGAAATCCGACTTTATCCTCTCCCTCTGCGAGCTTGTCATAGGCGGCAAGGAGGGCTTGCAGCCCGTCGATAAGACCGTCATTGACCGCGCTGTTAGGAACGTGTACCGTCCTTTCCTTGCAGACCCCGACCCGGAGAAAATGCCTATCTTGGGCGACCTCTACGACGAGCTTTTGAAGCAGCCGGAACCGGAAGCGGCGCGTATCGCGTCGGCGTTGGAGCTGTATGTTTCCGGGAGCCTTAACGTCTTTAACCACAGGACGAATGTAGAGCTTTCAAACCGCCTTGTCTGCTTTGACATCAAGCAGCTTGGGAAGCAGCTCAAAAAGTTAGGTATGCTCATTGTGCAAGACCAGGTATGGAACCGCGTCACTATCAACCGGGCAGAGAGGAAATCCACCCGCTACTACATGGACGAATTTCATCTTCTCTTGAAAGAGGAACAGACCGCCGCGTACAGCGTGGAGATTTGGAAGCGTTTCCGTAAATGGGGCGGCATACCCACAGCCATTACGCAGAACGTCAAAGATTTGCTTGCTTCCCGCGAAGTGGAGAATATCTTTGAAAACTCTGATTTTGTCCTCATGCTCAATCAGGCGGCGGGCGACCGGGCTATCCTTGCGAAGCAGTTAAACATTTCCCCGCAGCAGATGAAGTATGTCACCCACACCGAAGCGGGCGAGGGGCTTATCTTCTACGGGAACGTGGTGCTGCCCTTTGTAGACCGCTTCCCGAAAGACACCGAGCTTTACCGGGTAATGACGACGAAGCCGGAGGAAGTGGGCGAAGCATGAACGGGCTGAAAACTGACACAATCATCAACCGGGACGCGCTCTATGCCTTGCGGGAGCTTCCAGAGGAAAGCGTACACTGTTGCGTCACAAGCCCGCCCTACTACGCACTTAGGGATTACGGGCTTGACGCACAGATTGGGCGGGAGGACACGCCGGAGCAGTACATTGACAGGCTTACCGAAGTTTTCCGCGAAGTGCGCCGGGTACTGCGTACCGACGGTACTTTCTGGCTGAATATCGCGGACACCTACTGCGGCACAGGGAATAAAGGCTACCATGCAGACCCGAAGCAACCCAGAGAGGAACGGTCAAGCCGTATCAATCGCAAGACAGGCGGCGGGCTGCAAGCAAAAGGACTTAATCGGTATTCCGTGGCTCTTGGCTTTTGCCCTACGCGCTGACGGGTGGTATTTAAGGAGCGATATTATCTGGCAGAAAGAGAACCCCATGCCGGAGAGCGTGAAAGACCGCCCTACCCGCTGCTATGAACATATCTTTCTGCTTACGAAGTCAAAGAAGTATTTCTATGACGCAGCCGCCATAGCCGAGCCGTTAGCCCCTACAACGGCGGCGCGGTACCGCACCGGGCGCAGCGCGGGACAGAAATATGCGGACGAAGTACCCGGACAGGGGAAAGTACAGGGCTTAACCGGGCAAGGAGCGGCAGCTACTACGACGAAGCCTCATGCCGACCATGCGGAACAGGCGGGACGTGTGGCTTATCAATACCGTTCCCTACAAGGGCGGGCATTTCGCCGCGTTCCCGCCGAAGTTAGCCGAAACCTGTATCAAGGCGGGCTGTCCGAAAGGCGGCGTTGTGCTTGACCCTTTTTCGGCAGCGGCACGACGGGGGCAGCCGCAAAGCAGCTTCACAGGCATTATATAGCATTGAGATAAACGCCGAATATTGCGCCCTTGCAAGGGCGCGGATTGGAGGGACAGAAAAATAAAACAGTATAAAGCGCGTGAGAAAGTCACGCAGAAAATGACCCGCGAGGAGCCGTTGAGGTAAACGCCGCCACAGGCAAGAAGAAGCGTATCAGCAACCGCATAAGGGACGCTGACCTTACCAGAAAGGAAGCCGCCCCGCAGCAGCCGGAACAGGCAGCGCAGCCCCTACCGGGCGGCACAGCTCCCGCGCCCACAGCCGACGCGCCGACGCTTCCCCATGCGCCGGGGCAGAACGGGAACAGGACACCGCCGCAGCCGAGCGCGTCATGGAGCATATCGACGGGGCGCATACCAGAAAGACGAGCAAAAAGGCGGCGAGGAAAGCACAGGCAGAAGCCGAAGCCCGCACCCGTACTTCCCGCTTGCAGTTTACCGAGGAAGAACGGGCAACGCCGGAGCTTGAAAAGTATATCCGAAAATCGGACAAAGCAGCCGACCGTCTGGACGCGGCAAAGGCAGCTATCCCCAAAGAAAAGAAACTTGTGGGGGAGCGCACCTTTGACGAAGCCACCGGGAAAGGCAAGACCCGCCTACGCTTTGAGGAACGGGAAAAGCCCATAGGAAAGAACAAGCCCCACAATAACCCGCTATCCCGCCCCGCACAGGAAGCGGGTATTTTCGTCCACAACAAAATACATTCCGTTGAAAAGGACAATTCCGGCGTTGAGGGGGCGCACAAATCCGAAGAACTGGCAGAACGCGGCGCAAAGTACGGGGCGCGGAAAGTCAAGGAGGGCTACCGCAGCCACAAGCTCAAACCCTACCGGGCGGCAGCAAAGGCAGAGAAAGCGGCGTTCAAGCGAATGTGGATTTCCAGTACCACAAAGCCCTACATGACAATCCGCAGATTGGGGGCAACCCCCTTCCCGCTTCATGCAGAAGCAGCAAATCAAGCGGCAGTATGCAAAGGCGGCAAGGAAAAACGGCGCAAAAACGGCACAGAAAGCCGCAGAGAACACCCGCAAGGCAGCGAAGAAAACAGCCGAGGAAACAAAGAAAGCGGCGGCGTTTGTGGCAAGGCACCCGGCGGGCGTTTGTATCGCCGTTGCCGCGCTGCTCTTATTCATTATGATTTCGGCGGGGCTTTCCTCTTGCGGCTCTATGTTCTCCGGCTTGATGAACGGCATTGTCGGGACTTCCTACACGTCGGAGGACAGCGACCTTGTGGCGACGGAGAACAATTACGCCGCAAAGGAAAACGAGCTTCAGCAGCGGATTGACAATATCGAGCGCGACAATCCGGGCTATGACGAATACCGCTATGACCTTGACAGTATCGGGCATAACCCCCATGAATTAGCGTCCTACCTCACCGCGCTTTTCCAGACCTACACCCCGCAGAGCGCACAGGCAGAAATAAACCGCGTCTTTGATATGCAGTACACTTTGACGCTGACGGAAGAAATCGAAGTGCGCCACAGGACGGAAACCCGCACAGGCACACGCACCGTCACCGACCGGAAACGGGAGAAACCTCTACGGAACCTACGAATACGAGGTTGACGTTGCCTATAACTATTACATTCTCAACGTGAAGCTGACAAACAAGCCTGTTTCCGAGATTGCGGAGGAACTTCTTACGCCGGAGCAGCTTGAAATGTACCGCGTCTATCTGGAAACAAGCGGCAACAAGCCGCTGATTTTCGGCGGCGGTTCTCCCGATACGGGCGCGTCCGAGGATTTAAGCGGCGTACAGCTTGTGAACGGCACACGCCCCGGCAACACCGCCATTGTAGAGCTTGCGAAGCGGCAGGCCGGAAACGTGGGCGGGCGGCCTTATTGGAGCTGGTACGGCTTCAACAGCCGCGTGGAATGGTGCGCCTGTTTCGTTTCGTGGTGCTACGGACAGGCGGGGCTATCGGAGCCGCGCTTTGCCGGGTGCCAGTCACAGGGCGTACCGTGGTTCCAGTCACGCGGGCAATGGGGTGCGAGGGGCTATGCGAATATCGCCCCCGGCGACGCTATCTTTTTCGACTGGGACGGGGACGGGAGCGCAGACCATGTAGGGCTTGTTATCGGGACTGACGGGGAGCGCGTCTATACCGTCGAGGGCAATTCCGGCGACGCTTGCAAGATAAAGAGCTATCCCGTTGACTATGGCTGTATCAAGGGCTACGGCTTAATGAATTGGAACTAAAAACTGAAAATCTGAAAGGAGAAATTGATTTATGGCTATGAATAAGATTGAACGTATCGACAAGGAGATTGCAAAGACCCGCGAGAAAATCACCGAGTACCAGAATAAATTAAGGGGGCTTGAAGCGCAGAAAACCGAAGCGGAAAATCTGCAAATCGTACAGCTTGTGCGCTCCATGCGCCTTTCCCCGCATGAGCTTTCCGCTATGCTGAAAGACGGCGGTATTCCGGGCATGGAATCCGCGCCGGGCTACCCCGCAGAACCCGCAGACCACGACACCGAAGAAATGGAGGACACCGAGAATGAATAAGAAAATCCTTAGAACCTTGACCGCACTCTGCGCCGCCCTCATGCTGACGGGCGGCTTTTCCGTCACCGCCTTTGCACAGACCCCGGAGGGCGAGGACGCCACCGACGACAGCGGCGTTGTCTATGAGGAACCCCAAAAGGAAGAACCCCTTACCCCGGACGGGAACGCGACCCTTGTAGACGATTTCGGCGGCAACAAGCAGCTTATCACAGTGACGACCAAAAACGGCAATTACTTCTATATCCTCATTGACCGGGACGACGAGGGCGAGAACACCGTACATTTCCTTAATCAAGTGGACGAAGCGACCTTATGGCACTCATGGAGGACGGAAGCACCGAAACAGCAGCCCCGCCCGCTGTTTGCAGTTGCACCGATAAATGCGAGGCCGGGAAAGTGAATGTGAGCTGCCCCGTCTGCAAGGACAACATGACCGCTTGCAGCGGCAAGGAAGCGGAGCCGGAAACCGAGGAACCGCCGGAGCAGCCCAAAGAGAAAAGCAATACGGGCGGGCTTGTGCTTTTCCTTGTCGTGGCACTTCTTGGCGGCGGGGGCGCACTCTACTATTTTAAGTTTATGAAGCCGAAGCAGAGCGTCAAGGGCGGCACCGACCTTGAAGATTTCAACTTTGACGACTACGACGAGGACGAGCCGGAGCCGGACGACGGGGAGGGCTTGGACGTTCCCGAAGATGAAGAAGCGGAGGACAGGGACGCATGACGCTTTTCACCGAGAACCCTTTAGAAAGAATGATGATACAAAGACCCACCGGGCGGCGTGACAATGCGCCGCCCGTTCCAAAATCCCCGGCGTGTATGCGCTGCCCTTATAAGGCGCAATCCCCCTGTATCGGCTATTGTCTGAAACAGGCACAGGAGAAGAAGCATACCGCGCCGGAACGCTGAAAGGAGGATTTTTTCATGGCACTTAGACTTGTGATTGCAGAAAAGCCGAGCGTGGCGCAGACTATCGCCGCCGCGCTTGGCGTTAAGGGAAAACAGGACGGATATATCGAGGGCGGCGGCTACCTCATTTCATGGTGCGTCGGGCATTTGGTACAGCTTGCGGAAGCCGCCGCCTACGGGGAGCAGTACAGGAAATGGCAGCTTGACAGCTTACCCATTCTGCCGGAGGAATGGCAGTACGCCGTTGACCCGGACAAGGGGAAGCAGTTTGCGACCTTAAAGGAGCTTATGCACCGCACCGACGTTTCGGAAGTGGTGAACGCTTGCGACGCGGGGCGCGAGGGAGAATTGATATTCCGCTTTGTCTACGAAGTGGCGGGCTGCAAGAAGCCCATGCGCCGCTTGTGGATTTCCTCAATGGAGGACGGGGCAATCAAGGCGGGCTTTGCTTCCCTCAAAGACGGGCGGGAATATGACGCGCTCTTTGCGTCTGCCCTCTGCCGCGCAAAGGCTGACTGGCTTATCGGCATTAACGCCACCCGGCTTTTCTCATGCCTGTATGGAAAGACCTTGAACGTGGGGCGCGTCCAGACCCCGACCTTGAAAATGCTCACCGACCGGGACGCGGCTATCTCCCATTTCCAGAAAGAGAAATATTACCATGTGCGTCTTGACTTATCCGGCGCGGAAGCGGCAAGCGAGAGGATTTCCGACAAGGCAGAAGCCGACGCGCTGAAAGGGGCTTGCGAAGCGGGAAAGGCGGTATGCGTTTCCCTCACCAGAGAGAAGAAAACCGCAGCCCCGCCAAAGCTCTTTGACCTTACCTCTTTGCAGCGGGAAGCGAACCGCATTTTCGGCTACACCGCGAAGCAGACCCTTGACCTTGCACAAGCCCTTTATGAAAAGCAGCTGTTGACTTATCCGAGGACGGACAGCAGCTTCCTCACCGACGACATGGGCGATACCGCAGCGGGCATTATCACGCTGCTTTGTGAAAAGCTCCCCTTTATGGCGGGCGTGGGCTTCACACCGGGGATTGCAAAGGTATTAGACAGCAAGAAGTATCAGACCACCACGCAATCATTCCCACTATGGAGCTTGCAAAGACAGAACTTGCCGCGCTGCCGGAAAGCGAGAGGAATATCCTCACCCTTGCGGGGGCGCGTCTGCTCTCTGCTACCGCCGAGCCACATATCTTTGAAGCGGTTACGGCGGTTTTCTCATGCGCCGGGACAGACTTCACCGCAAGGGGAAAGACCGTACTTCGGACGGTTGGAAAGAGATTGAACGCAGATACCGGGCGACGCTGAAAAGCAAACCCGACCCGGAGGACGGGGAAAATGAGGGTGTGACGCTGCCGGAGCTTTCCGAGGGACAGAGCTTTGAAAAACCCGCCGCAAAAGTAACGGAGCATACCACAACGCCGCCGAAGCCCCACAGCGAAGCGTCGCTTCTCTCTGCTATGGAACGCGCCGGGAACGGGGACACCGACCCGGACGCGGAACGCCGGGGGCTTGGCACTCCCGCCACCCGCGCCGCAGTCATTGAAAAACTGGTAAAGGGCGGCTTTGCGGAGCGTAAGGCAAGCAGCTTATCCCCACACAGAACGGAGCCGCCCTTATATCAATCTTGCCGGATATGCTCACTTCCCCGCAGCTTACCGCAGAATGGGAAAGCAATCTGACGCAGATAGCAAAGGGAGCCGCAGACCCCGGAGAATTTCTGTCCGGCATTGAAGCTATGGCGCGGGAGCTTGTGCAGACACACGCCGCAGCACTGGACGGGAAAAAGGATTTATTCAGAGAGGAAAAGCCCTCTATCGGGAAATGCCCCCGTTGCGGTTCCCCCGTTCATGAGGGGAAGAAAAACTACTATTGCAGCAACAGAATGTGCCTTTGTCATGTGGAAGAACGACCGTTTCTTTGAGGAACGCAAGACCGCTTTTTCCGCGAAGATTGCCGCCGCGCTCCTTAAATCCGGCAAGGCGAATGTGAAGAAGCTCTATTCCCCGAAAACAGGCAAGACCTACGACGGGACTATCGTTTTAGCTGACACTGGCGGGAAATACGTCAACTACCGTATCGAAGTGCAGAAGAACTAAAAACTGGAATAGCAAGCATAGGAAGCGGGTACCCACTTCCGTAAATCCCCGTTACGACGCTGACGCGCCGGGACGGGGATTTTGCTTGTTGGGAAGTTTCCCAAACCCTCTTTTGCGGAGGGCTTCACCCTCTGAAAATCTTCAAAAAACTTTGGCAGAAATGCGGGTGTGCCGTAGTAGGCTATGCAGCCAAAAAATGCAGCTTATGACGCTGCCCCAGAGAAAGGAGGTTTTTCAACTATGGCAAGTTTACGGGACACCGTAAAGGACTATCAGGACGAGCTTAGGGACGGTATCGCATGGGTGGCGTTCTGGAAACAGGGGCGTTCATGGAACGCGGAATATTTTCATCTTGATATGGACGATACGCTCTACCCGGAGGACAGGAGCCGGTTAGAGGAAATCAAAAGCACCGACCCCGCCGCCGTTATCCTTAACGGCTACTATTGCGGGCATTTAGGCGAGGATATGAGCCTTGACGAGCTGACCGCCGGAGTGCGCTACCACTACGAAAACAGCATGAACGATATTGACGGTTTTATCGGGGCGCATGACGACAGGCTTCCCCCGGAGGTTATCGAGGAAGCAAGAGCCACCGCCCATGAAGCGGGGCTTCCCTTTTCCGAAAACCCCTACCGGGACGGGGAGGATTTTAACCCCTATGTATTTGACGGGAGCATGAGCATTGAAGATTTTGAGCTTATGCACCGCATGATGGAACAGGAAAGGAGAGAAAAAATGAGCGAGCAGTTTTCGATTTTGATTGACAGCCGCACCCGCTTTGAAACAGGCGAACCGGGCGGCGTGTGGCTTCCCATGCCGACTACAACGCAGCAGCTTCACGCGGCTATGGAAAGCGTCGGCATTACCGCAGACAACCCACAGGATTTTTCATCAATGGATTTGCCAACACCGAGCAGCAGCCCTTTGACGTGCCGCTTGCCGTTATCCAGAGCGCGGGGATTGACGAGCTGAACTATCTGGGGAAGCTCTTGGAAATGCAGAGCGACGAGGACAGGGACAAGTTTACGGCGGCGGTGACGCTTGGGGAACGCGCCGGGAACATCAAAGACCTTATCAACCTTGCACAGAACCTTGATTGTTACTGGCTCTATCCTACCGTACAGAGCGAGGAAGATTACGGCTATTACCTTATCGACGAGCTGGACGAATTGGAGCTTCCCGAAGAAGCGAAAAAGTATTTCATGTATGAGGAATACGGGCGGGACGCAGCTATCAATGACGGGGGACGCTTTACCGACCAGGGCTATATCTACAACAACAAGAACACCTTTACGGAGTGGTACAACGGGCGCGAAAGCGATATTCCCAAAGAGTATAAAGTAATGAGCTTCCCACAGGCAGAACGCCCCGACCCGTCAAAGGTAGAAATGGACGCAGCCGCGCCGGGGCAGAGAACGGCACAGTCCGCAGAGCAGCCACAGGAGCCGCGCCCGGTTATCCCTATCGTGCTGACGAGCGAGAAGCCCGCCGAAAAGCTCAAAGAGATTACCGACCGTCTGGAACAGGGCATTACGGAACTCTTTGACAGCGAGCGTTACAAGGAATATCTGCGCGTCATGTCAAAATTCCATAATTACAGCTTCAACAATACGCTGCTTATCGCCATGCAGAAGCCGGACGCTTCCCTTGTGGCGGGCTTTTCCGCTTGGAAGAATAATTTCGGGCGCAACGTGATGAAAGGCAAAAGGGGATTAAAATCATTGCCCCGTCGCCGTTCAAAATCAGACAGGAAGTGGAGAAGATAGACCCGCACACACAAAAGCCCATTATCGGCAAGGACGGAAAGCCCGTCACCGAGGAAAAGGAAATCAAGATACCCGCCTACAAGGTAGTGTCTGTTTTCGACGTTCCCAGACCGAGGGAAAGGAGCTGCCGGACATTGCGGTGGACGAGCTGACGGGCGACGTTGACCGCTACAAGGATTTTTTCGCAGCCCTTGAAAAGACTTCCCCCGTCCCTATCGCCTTTGAGAATATCGAGGGCGGCTCTCATGGCTACTACCACTTGGAGGACAAGCGCATTGCTATCAACGAGGGCATGAGCGAATTGCAGACCTTAAAGACCACCATTCACGAAATCGCCCATGCGAAGCTGCACGACATTGACCTCAACGCGCCCAAAGATGAACAGCAGCCCCGCGTTGACCGCCGCACCCGCGAAGTCGAAGCGGAAAGCGTCGCCTATACCGTCTGCCAACATTACGGGCTTGACACGTCGGACTACTCTTTCGGCTACGTCGCCGGGTGGAGCAGCGGGCGGGAGCTGTCCGAACTGAAAAGCTCCCTTGAAACGATACGCAGCGCAGCCGCCGAGATTATCAATTCCATAGACGAAAATCTTGCGGAACTGCAAAAGGCACAGGACAAGGAGCAAACCGCCGGACAGGAGCAGCCCACCAGAGAGGAACAGGCAGCCGCGCCGGAGCAGCCGCAGCCGGAAGCCCCGGAAAAGGCAGATACAGCCGGGAAAGAGAAGCCGGAGCCGGAAGCAGACGCACCGGGGAAATCCGGCGCACAGGAAAAAGCGGACGCAGCCCCGAAAGAAGCCTTTACCCCGGAAACGATTTACAGAGTGCGCCGGAACCCTTACGGCGACAGCGGGAAAACAGCTACCTCTTGCAAGCCTATGTGACACAGGAGAACGGGCGGGCGAAAATGGGCGACGTTCTTTTCGCCGGAACGCCGGAGAAATGCCGCGAGCTTATGGGGCAGCTCAAAAGCGGGGAGCTGACCGAGGGCGACGTAAAGCAGCTCTACGCAAAGGCACAGGAAACGGCAAAGACCGCCGAGCCGGACAAGGACACCTTTTCCATTTACCAGATAAAAGGCGGGGACGAAACAAGGGACTTGCGCTTTGAGCCTTACGACCGCCTGCAGGCGGCGGGGAATGTGGTTGACAGGGCGAACTATGAGCTTGTCTATTCCGCGCCCCTTGCGCCGGGGACTTCCCTTGAAGATATTTATACCCGTTTCAATATCGACCACCCCAAAGACTTTAAGGGACACAGCCTTTCCGTTTCCGACGTGGTAGTGCTTCATCAGGACGGACAGGACGCGGCGCACTATGTTGACAGCGCGGGTTTCCGGCAAGTGCCGGAGTTTTTACAGGAGCAGAAACAGCTTACCCCGGACGACTTGGAAACGGGCGAAACTGTCAAAACATCGAGAGGGACTTCCATGTAACCGCCATGAGCCGGGAGCAGATAGAAGCCGCCGGATATGGCTTTCATCATCAATCCGACGACGGAAAGTATCTGATTATGGGGAACGGGACGCGGGCGTTTGCCGTTGCCGCAGAGCAGCCGGAAAAGGCAAACCCTTTGAAGCACGTCGAGGACACCGTAGAGCAGAACGACAACAACTTTGACGGTATCATCAACAACACCCCTACCGTTGACGAACTGGAAGCAAAGGTCAAGGCGGGAGAAACGATTTCCCTTGTTGACCTGGCTAATGCGGTCAAAGCCGACAAGGAGCGCGTCAAGGGAGCGAAGCCGGAAAAGAAGCCCTCTATCCGGGCGCAGCTTAGAGCCGACAAGGAAAAGGCGCAGAAGAAAAACGCAAAGCAGAAGTCACAGGACTTGGAAAGGAGCTGACCCATGCCGGAACAGAGCAGATTTGAAAACGTGGATTTGTTCGCTTCCCTTGAAGCGATTATGAAGCAGAATACAGGCTTTTACCAGAGCGACTTGGAGATTGACAAGGAGATTATCGCAAAGGCGGCGGCAAGCCCCCACAGGGAGGACAAGACCCTTTTGTGGTTCTGCCGCCCGTCCGGGACGCATTGCTTTAGGGAGCGCGACGTTTTCCTAAAGGACACCGCGCCCCACAATACATGGCGTTTCTACATGGAGCAGACAAGCGACCGCGTACTTGCCTATGCAATCGAGCTGACGGGAAAGGAGCGCGGGAAAATCAAGGGCAATCTGTATGAGCTTGACTATTCCCGCCATTATGAGCGCGTCAAGGAAAAGGAGCTGCCCGCCGATACGGTGAAGCTGTTTTATGAGCGTGGGGAAAGGGTACAGAAAGCCGGGAGATATTTTGACGGAACCCCAGACCCGCAGCTTGGGAAGTTTGAACGCTTTGAAGCCGTACCCAACGACCCGGACGCGCTGCAATCGCTCTTACAGGAAGAACGGCGCAGCCGGGAGCAGCTTCCGCCGGGAGATTTCAAGGCGCATATCGCCGCATTGCGGGACGGCTGATTGAAACGGAAGCGCGGCGCATTGTGTGGGAAATGAAGCGGCACGACACGCCGAACAGCCCAAACAAGACCCATTTCATGGTAGAGCTTTCCCCGGCGTTCATGCAGCTTGCGGCTACAAAGGACACTGACCGTCTTTTCTCCATGCTGCCCTACAAGACCCTTTCCTTTTCCAAAATCGAGGGCAGACATGGGACGTATGCGCTGATTGACAAGAGGGAGAACCGGGACAGGGAGATACGGAAGCCCCGCCCCTCTATCCGGGCGCAGCTTAAAACAGACAAGGCAAAGACCGCCCCGAAAAAGGCGGCGGCAAAGAATAAAAATCACGATTTGGAGGTGTGAACATGACAAAACTGACCGTAGAAGAAACAAACCTTTTGAGCATTTACAAGACCGGGAGCCGACAGGGCTTATCGTCGCCATGAACGCCGCGCTGCCTTTATGGACGGGGAAATGCGGGGCTTTGCTGCCCGTACCCTCTCCAAAGTGGAAGCCATGACCGAAGCGGAGTTTGCGGGGCTTCCCATTTACGCCGCTGATGAAGTATGAGCGAGGTCAAGCGGCTGACGCCGCCCCAGAGCCGGAAAGTCAACGCCCTTGTGCGCCGGACGTGCTGCAACTGCGATAATGGAAACTGTATCTTACTGGACGACGGGGACGAGTGCGTATGTCCGCAGCTCATTTCCTATTCGCTTCTCTGCAAGTGGTTTAAGGTTGCGGTGCTTCCCGCTGATAAGCTGCTCTATGCGGAGCTTTACCAAACCGGGGACAGGAAGAAATGTACCGAGTGCGGCACGTCCTTTGCGTCAAGCTCTAACAGCGTCAAATACTGCCCCGACTGCCGGAAGCGTATCACCCGCAGACAGGCCGCCGAGCGCATGAGGAAAAGACGCGCCCCTGTTACGCAGTAGGCGCGGAAAATCCCTTGATTTGCAAGGCTTTCCGGGCGGGAAAATCGGATAGGCGATACTTTATACCTTTTCCCCCGAAAATGGCGTTCTATTGCGTAACATTTACCACAACAGCACCCACAAAAAGACAGGGCGCGGAAGTCATATACTGACTTTCCGCGCCCTGTTCTTTTTATTTCTTTGGCAAACATTTGTATGTATTTGTAATCCAATCATCAAATTTTGACCCTTTTCAAATTCCATTACATCATACATTTCTGCCGCGATTGTTTGAACGCTTCCTTGAATAATTGTAAATCTAATTCTTCCATTGATTTTTCACGTTTGATACGTAGAAAAACTTTAGTAAAGTCTTTTGTCTTAAAAC
>ENA-OQDF01000487-OQDF01000487.1-human-gut-metagenome-genome-assembly--contig:-NODE-487-length-16290-cov-2.225515_pt1 | contig 16290 bp, 23 predicted proteins | sample MGYA00242769_ERZ504597 | MGnify/ENA primary metagenome ERZ504597 (study PRJEB26092, sample SAMD00036305) | human gut metagenome | host: Homo sapiens | study: EMG produced TPA metagenomics assembly of...
GGCGGTTGACGCGCTTGGAGACGGTCTGGAAGTTGGTCAGCATGCCGCCGAGCCAACGCTCGGAGACGTAGGGCATGTTCACGCGGGTGGCCTGGTTGGCGATAGCTCCTGAGCTGCTTCTTGGTGCCGACGAAGAGCACGGTGCCGTTGTGGGCCACGGTGGTCTTGATGAAGTCGTACGCCTTGTCGATCATGTCGAGCGACTTGAACAGGTTGATGATGTGGATGCCGTTGCGCTGGGTGAGGATGAACTGCTTCATCTTCGGGTTCCAACGACGGGTCTGGTGGCCGAAGTGCAGGCCAGCCTTCAGCATATCGCTCATAGTGATCTGAGCCATGGTATTACTACCTTTCATTGTCGGTTCTTGCCTGGCCATGCGCACCTGCGTGCAGCTGCTCCCCCGGTTTCACGAGTTGTGCAGCCGACCGACACAAGCCGTCGCGAGCATGACGCGAATTTGTTGTGTGCCGGTTGACAATATTGGGTGGCTCTGGACGCCAGCGACTGCGTCCGTTGCCGGGTGGCACACAAGTTTCGAGAATAGCACGGAGCCGGTACTAAAAAAAACAGGCTCCCCTCTCTGAGGGGAGCTGTCGCCGTAAGCGACTGAGGGGAGTTACGGGCGGTACCGGCAGAACCACCCTCAGTCTCACTACGTTCGACGGCTCCCGCCAGCGGGAGCGAGTATGGACTACTTCGCCTGACGATTACGCATGTAGCGCAGGGCTTCGCGGCGTTCTTCCTTTTCCAGGCGATCCAAATACACGTGGCCGTCGAGGTGGTCGCATTCGTGCTGAAGCATACGGCCCATCAGCCCGGAGCCCTCGAGCACGACCTCGTTGCCGTCCAAGTCGATGCCACGCACGCGAGCGTAGTCGGCACGACGGGTCTTATACCACAAGCCGGGCACGGACAGACAACCTTCATCGCCATACTGCTCGCCGGACTTCTCCTCGAGTACGGGGTTCAGAACGTAGCCGACTTTGCCGTCGATGTTGTAGGAGAAGGCCCTCAGGCTCACGCCGATCTGGTTGGCGGACAGGCCCGCTCGGCCCGGATCGTCCACGGTTTCCAACAGGTCGTCAACCAGGCGGCGCACGGCCGGGGTGATTTCCTTGATCTCATCGCAGGGGGTGCGCAGGACTGGGTCGGGCACGACCCTGATCTCACGGATGGCCACTTCTCGTTACTCCTCATTCTTCTCGTCAGCCGGCTGGTCCGGCTTGCTGCCGGTGTCAGCGGCATTGTCAGCGGAATCGCCGGTCTCGCCCTCTTCGGGTTCGGCCTTCGACTTCTTGATCTTCTCCGACACGCTAGCAATCGAATCAGACACGCTGGTTTTCATCTGTTCCGAGGCCTGTTTGACCTGTTCGGACGCCTGCTTGACCGATTCGGAGGATTTCTTGACGGTCTCCAGCGTGCTGTCGATGATCTTGGCAGTGGCGGGCAGCGGCTTGTTGGATGGCTTGGGCGCGTACAGATCCTCTTCGATGACGGTGGCGTAGCGCTGCAATACCTTGGGACGCACCACTTTCATGCTCGGGGTGAGCGTGCCGTGCTCCTGACTGAATTCCTCATCCAGCACCGCGAATTTGCGCACGGACTCAGCGCGGGAGACATTGGCGTTGGCCTGGTCGATGTACTGCTGGATAAAGGCGCGCACCGCGTCGTTGTCGCTGGCCTCGGCGAGTGTCATGTCGGCATTGAGGCCCTGACCTTCCAGCCAGGAATGCAGCATTTCGGGGTCGAGCTCGATAAGTGCGGACACGAACGGCTTGCCGTCGCCGACTACTACTGCATGAGCCACGATCGGCAGGTGACGATGACATCCTCCATCGGGGCGGGGCTGATGTTCTTGCCGCCGGCGGTGATGATGATGTCCTTCTTGCGTCCGGTAATGAAGGTGAAGCCGCGGTCGCCGATACGACCCAGATCGCCGGTTTTGATCCAGCCGTCGCAGTCATCGTCTGTGCGGTGAGTTCGGGCTGCTTGTAGTAGCCAAGGAACACGTTCGGGCCGGTCAGCTCAATTTCATCATCTTCGCCAAGACGCACGCCCATGCCAGGCCCAGGCTTGCCGACCGAACCGACCTCGTTGTCGTCCTCCCAATTGACGAGCATCGGAGCAGCGGTTTCGGTCATGCCATAACCCTGGATGAAGGTGATGTCATCCATGCCGTTGAAAAAGTGGGCCAAATCCACGTTGAGCGGCGCACCACCGCAGGCCAGCCATTTGAGGTTCGGTCCGAGAGCGGAACGAATGGATTTGCCTACCGTGGCCATGTAGAACGAATGGCGCATGCGCTCGATGAACGAATGGCCGCGGCCGGCCTGCTCATCCTTGCTCCACTTGACGAAGTGCTTGACCGACTGGGCGAAGATATGCCCTGGATGCCGGCACCAGCCTTCTGCGAGGCCGCGTTATACACCTTCTCGAACACACGTGGCACACCCAGCAGGTAGGTGGGCTTGAAGCTGCGGATATCGGCGAGCAGTCGCTTGGCGTCGGGAATGTATCCGACCACGCCGCAGCCACCGATGCACACGTACTGGATGTAGCGGGCGAAGCAGTGCGCCAGCGGCAGGAACAGCAGCAGACGGTTGTCGTCGTACAGCATGCCACGCAGAATCTCGTAGCCGTTAAGCACGATGTGCGTGTAATTGCGGTTGGAGAGCATCGCGCCCTTGGGCTTGCCGGTGGAACCGGAGGTGTAGACCACGGTGAGCAGATCATCGGCTTTGATACGAGCGATAGCCGCATCCAACGTCTCATCGGATACGCCATGCCCGAAGTCAACGACAGCGTCAAGGCCATCGGCCTTGAAATTGAACACGTATTTCATGCCCGGATGATTGACACGGATCTGCTCAAGCGTCTGTGCGCGCTGGAAGTCGCCGGCAAAGGCGATGGCGGGATCGACTTCCTCGACGATGCCCGCGGTCTGACGGGCGGAATCGGTCTCATAGACGGGCACAACCACAGCGCCGATTGCCGCGCAAGCGAAATCAGCCACACCCCACTCATAGCAGGTAGGCGAGTAAATCAGCACCATGGTGCCGGCTTTGACGCCAAGTCCCAACAGGCCCTTGGCCACCTCGCGTACGCGGGACAGCATTTCAGTAGCTGTGGCGCTGCGCCATTGGTGGGTGTTGTCATCCTGCCATTCCGCGATGATGTCATCCGGCGTGCGAGCTGCTCGTTTGGACAGCAGCGAGTAGACGGTGTCGTCATCGGTGGTGACATATCTGGGTTCTTCTACATGTTCACGCATGGTCACTACTATAGGCGAACCAGCCTATGACACGGCAGAACCGTCTTCCGCTACCAGCGTAGGAATCGGTGTGCGGGCGGGGCCGTCTGGTCAGCCCAAATCGGCATAGATGCACATCCATCGAGAACCGATGTACTTCAGTTTGAGGTTGACTCGCAGATTTTCCTGGCCGATGGTCATGAATACCGCCATTTCCAGCGTGTCCTTGCCGGTGATCATGCCGTCGATCAATGTGGGGACAGTGGCAGATAGCAGAATTTCGCTTTGAGCTCCGGATGAGTGACCATGTGGATGCCGAGCAGGTATTGCATGGTTTGCAGCCGGTCCAGGCATGGTTTTGTCATGGCTCTGTTGAGATGTGCGACGCTGAGTTTGCCACGTATCGCGTCCGCCGATGTGCAGGCGATGCGGCATGCAGCCATGGCCATGGAATGACATTCCTTCGCATTCAGCCCGCCTATGAATGTGGGTTGGATGTGATACCGCACCGGGCGATCCGATAGCTCCACAACGATGAATCCGTCATAACTCGGCAACGGCCCGTACTGATATGTGCCGTGGAAAAATCCCGAATACTCCATGATGAACCGCACCCCGATTGTTGGACTGAAGAAATTCAGATTCGATGATCGGAGGTGCGGTTCTCTCATATGCGCGAGGATCGGAGGAGACATTACGACGACGGGTTCCGCCGCGAGGCGTTGGAACTCATCAAGGCCGGTGCCGGCAAGGGCGTCCTCGCCGGTCGGCTTGCCATACCGGCGTATACCGCGAGAAACTGGATCAGGCTGTACAGGTCCGGCGGCGAGGAGGCGGTCATGGGAAGCAACGGCAGCAGAAGGTACGACTGGGAGACGAAGGTCGCCGCGGCGCGCGACCGCGTCGAGGGCGGAATGACCAAGACGGAGGTCATGGCCAGATACGGGGTCGCGAGCGTCACGGCGTTGCAGCGCTGGTGCCGCGAGTACCGGGCCGGAGGCGCGGAGGCGCTCAGGCCAAGGCCCAAGGGCAGGCCGAAGGGCGCGAGGTCCAAGCCGAAACCCAAACCGACGCGCGAGCAGGAGCTCGCCGAACAGGTCGCCTATCTGAAGGCGAAGGTCGCGTACCTGGAAAAACTCCGGGCCTGCGGGCGAACAAGTCACGAGACGCGAGCGAAGCGCCGTCGTCCGACTGCTCGCAGGGCAGGGACACCGGCTCGACCATCTCCTGAGGATAGCCGGGCTGCCGCGCTCCACGTACTACCACCACCTGTCGCACACGGCGCATGTGACACGGGCCGACCTCGAGCCGTTGGTGCGCGAGATCTGGGGACGGACCGCCAACGGGTGCGGCCACCGGCAGGTGCGCATGTGCCTGGTCCACGAGTTCGGCCGGCGGGTGTCGGCCAAGAGCGTGCTCAGGGTCATGCGCCGCATGGGGCTCAGGTGCCGGATCCGCGCCGCGAACCCGTGGAGGAGATACAGCTCGTACAGGGGCGAGACGGGTGGCCACGTGCATAACCTGCTCAAACGCGACTTCGACGCCGAGCGTCCGTTCTCCAAGCTCGGGACCGATGTCACCGAGTTCAAGGTCGCGGGCGGCAAGGCGTATCTTGCGCCCGTGTACGACATGGCGAGCAAGGAGATCGTGGCCTGGGACGTGAGCCGGCATCCCGACATGGACCAGCAGAAGCGCCTGCTCGCCATGCTCGCGGAGCGCCTGCCCGCCGGAGCGGAGCCGATCCTGCACTCGGACATGGGATGCAGTACCAGCACCGGTGGTGGCGGGAAGAGCTCGGACGCTCGGCATCCGTCAGTCCATGAGCCGCAAGGGCAACTGCCTGGACAACGCGGCGACCGAGCAGGTGTTCGGCCACCTGAAGGACGAGTTCTACCGCGGCCGCGAGTTCGACTCGTACGAGCGGTTCAAGCACGAGCTGGACGCGTACATCGTGCACTGGAACACCAGACGGCGCCAGATACGACTCGAGGGACGCACCCCGGAGGAGTTCCGGAGCATGTCCCTCGCGGTCTAGGGCTGTATCCTAATTAACAACGTCCAACAAACGGGGCGCAGTTCAGAGGGGCAGGGGCTTTTGAATATTATGCCGGTCTGGGTCCGTCTGGAGCCTGAACTGTCGACCTTGAGATTAGAAGTCACATGCTCATCACCACCATCCGGGAACACCCTTAAGGGGTGCGTCTCCTGCATAACGGCTATACTCTGACTTGAGATGTGCTGGATAATAACCAGCTATCGCGCGTCCGCCAATGGCGACGAACGAGGGAAGAAGGCCCGTGCCACGAGCAATCATCGAGGTAAGAAACCTACGCAAGGAATACCCCGTCGAGGATGAGACGGTGGTGGCGCTTGACCGTGTCAATCTCAGTATCCCGCAAGGCCAGATCTGCTGCATTTTCGGCGAATCCGGCTCCGGCAAATCCACGCTGCTCAACCAGTTGGCCGGCATGGAAAAACCGACGCGCGGCGGCGTGAGAATCGGCGGCGTACCCGTCAGCAAACTCGACGAGCGTGAGCTGGCGGCCTTCCGCCAGAAGCATCTTGGCTTCGTATTCCAGTCGTACAACCTGCTGCCCAATCTGACCGCGCTCGAAAACGTGGCAATGCCGCTGATGTTCCGCGGCGTGCCCAAGGAACAGCGCGAACGTGCGGCGCGTGGCGTACTCAAACGAGTCGGGCTCGGCCATCGTCTCAGCCATTACCCGCGCCAGATGTCGGGCGCCAACAGCAGCGCGTCGGCATCGCCCGGGCGTTTGTGACCAAGCCCGAGGTGGTGTTCGCCGATGAGCCGACCGGCAACCTTGACTCTAAAACCAAACCGAGGTCATGACGATGATCTGTGCATTCGCCCATGACTTCAACCAGACCATCGTGCTGGTCACACACGATCCGCAGATGGCTTCATACGCCGACCGCATCGTCACCTTGCTCGATGGCCGCATCACCAGCGATCGGCTCAACACCGACCTTTCCCGCCCAACTGTTCCGTCCACGCCGTCCGCCCAAAGAACCCAAGGAGTTGACCGATGAAGCACCTCTCCCACCGCACCATCGCCATCATCGTCGCGTTGCTCTCCACGCTGTCACTGGCACTTGCCGTCATCTCCCTTCCGCACCAGGCGTACGCAGTCGACGGCACAGACGGCACAAGCGGCACGAACAGTACGTCTCAGGGAAGCGACGGCGATTCCGCGCCAATCGCCGGCCCGGTGCCGAACATCATCGTCACCAACTTCACCTATGGCGGCGATTCCGTGGCCGCCGGCGCCGATTTCAACCTCGACTTCACCTTCCAGAACATGGGTCAGGTGGCGGTGACGAACATGGTCATCACCGTGGACGGCGGCGAGAGCTTCGCCATCGCGGGAGGCACGAACACGTTCTACGTCGACGCGCTGTGGGGCGGTTACGCCATGACGCAAAGCGTGCCGATGCAGGCGCTCGCCTCCGCGAAAAGCGGTGCCCAGCCGTGACCGTGAACTTCCGATACGAGTATGTGGACGCCAGCGCCCGCTCCTCAAGCCAGTCCGATGTCAAGATTTCCGTGCCGATCAGTCAGCCTGACCGGTTCGAAATCAGTGATCCCGTAGTGCCCGACCAGGTGATCGCCGGTCAGGAAAACACGGTCACGATGGAATATGTGAACAAGGGCAAAGGCGATATCGCCAACGTCGAGGCCACGATGGAGGGCGAAGGTTTCGATGCCACGATGAAAACCCAGTACGTGGGCAATGTGGCTTCCGGCGCCACCGGCACGATTGGTTACGCCTTTACGCCGCACGCGTCAGGCGAGCTGAAGACCACGCTCAAAGTCACGTACGAGGATTCCGACGGGCAGACCAAAACCAAGGAATTCCCGCTCGCCATACCCGTAACCGATATGCAGCCGGTGGATGATTCCGACATGGCCGATCCGAACATGGACCAGAGCGCCAATCAGGGATTGCCGGTGCTGGTGTATGTGGTCATCGTCGTGATCGCCGTGGTCATTATCGTGGTGATTGTGCTGCTCGTGCGTCGCCGGCGCAAGCAGAAGGCCAAGAAGAACGATATTGATGAGGACTGGGATGATTGGTCCGAAGGCAAGGATGATAAGACCGATACCGGCGTGACGGATGGTGCTGCGGCAGACACCGCTCCTATCACACCAGTCACCCCAGCCTCATCAGTCGCACCAGCCGGCTCATCCCACAAGGCCTGAAAGGCCCGACCATGCGATTCGGCGACATACTGCGGCTCTGCAGACAAAACCTATGGCGGCGTAAATCCCGTACGATTCTGACCGTGCTGGGCGTTATCGTCGGCTGCTGCTCGATTGTGCTCATGGTCTCTTTGGGCCAAGGCATTAACGAGCAGAACGAGAAGATGCTCAAATCGATGGGCGATCTGTCCATCGTCACCGTGTACACCAACGGTTATGCCGGTCCGATGGGCGGTGGCGGTTCGTCCGAGATGGGCGATACCAAGCTCGACGACAAGGCCGTGGAATCCTTCCGCGCGATGAGCGGCGTATCCGGCGTGACGCCGATGATGAACTTCCCTTATAACGTGACGGCCAGAGCCGGCGCGGGCGGCCGTTACATCTATGATTACGTGCAGATCATGGGCATCGACATGACCCAGTTCGACCAGATGGGCTACAAGCTCGTCGGCGGCGAGAAACCGGTCAAAAAAGACCAGGTGCTTGCCGGCGAATGGTTCGCCTATGGGTTCATGGACACCCTGAAGAACGGCGAACAACGCACCAGCACACGTGGCGATCAGTATTCCTCATGCACGTTTAACCAGGCCACCGGCCAGTGCGAGGAAGATCAGGACGAGGATCCGTTCTTCGACCCGCTCACCACGCAAATTAGTCTGACCACTGGCACCAATTATCAGGGCGACCAGTACACCATGAACATGTACGGCGGCGGTGGCGGCACAGGCGGTGCGGGTGGCAACACCGCGGGTCAGTCGGAAAACGTCACCTTTGATGTGCGGGCTTCCGGCATTGTGGCGGGCGACTACAACAAAGGCTATGCCACCTCCGACGGTCTGGTCATGGATTTGCAGGCGTTGAAGGAACTGGCCGCCAAAGTCGATCCAGCCGCCGCCAAAAAGCCACCGCCTATAATCAGGTGCTGGTCAAGGCCGCCGACCTCAAGTCCGTGCCCGAAGTCGAATCACAGATCAAAGCGTTGGGCTACGAGACCTCCTCCTATGAAGACATGCGTAAGTCGTTGGAAGAACAGTCGCGCGCGATTCAGCTGATTCTGGCGGTATCGGTGCGGTTTCGCTGTTGGTTGCGGCCATCGGCATCGCCAACACAATGGTTATGTCCGTAACCGAGCGCACGCGCGAGATCGGCATTATGAAGGCGCTTGGCTGCTACGTTCGTGACATTCGCGTCATGTTTCTTGCGGAGGCCGGCGCGATCGGATTCTTCGGCGGATTGATCGGCTGCGTGCTGAGCGGACTGATATCGCTGGGCATCAACGTTGTCGGCGCGTTGTATGCGGGCGGCATGAGCGGCGGCATGTCTGGCGGTATGGTCAGCGGTGCCGGCGGGGGCTCCGGCGACGGTACCGGTGGCGGAACATCTATCTGGACCATACTCTGGCAGGCGATAGTTGGTGGCGAGAATGTGACCCGTTATTCGGTGATTCCGTGGTGGCTGTTCCTGTTCGCCGTGCTGTTTTCCACGCTGATCGGCTTGCTATTCGCTTCGGCCCGGCCAATAAAGCCGTTAAAATCCCGCCCTAGACGCCATCAAAAACAACGAGTGATCGCCTCTGTCACCTGCTCCACCGTTAGTCCATAACGTTCGTTCAGTTCGCCCAGCGACACGCGGTCGGTAAATTCCTTGCTGCGCCGAAGTTCAGCACACGAGGATTACGGCTGCCGTCCGAGACATGATGATTCGCATAGTATGCGGTCACTTTCTCGCCCCAGCCGCCTTCAAGCTGCCCGTCTTCAAGGGTGATGACCTGCTGGTGGCCATCACGCAACGACTCCAGTACGTCTGAATCCAGCGACGTGCACTGGCGCGGGTCGATAACCGTTGCCGTGATGCCATAATCGTCAGACAATGCGGCGGCCGTCTGCTCCGCCAACGGATACGCATTGCCCAGTCCGATGATCGCGACTTGCGAGCCCGTCTGATTGACCCGCCAATCCAGCATGTGACGCGCACCGGCATGCTGAGCCGTTACGCTAACGGTCCCGCGGACTGTTGCGGCAGATATGCCCCCGCTGGCGGAGCTGGCGGAGGCTGGCAGCGAAGCTGACTGGGGGCGGTCAGCAATCTGCCCACCCGTCACCGGCAGCAGCGTCGCATCCCGTTCCGCCGCCAGAATCGCCTCGCCCGGCACTCGAATCACCACCGGACCAGCAGGCGTCCGCCGAACCGGCCGGCGCGGTAGCCCATGCCAGATCAGCTAGATAGTCGCGAGCCGAAGTCGGCACCAGCATCGTAGCCCCTGGAATATTGGAGAACATCGTCACGTCATACGCGCCGGAATGCGTATTGTCCGAACCGGACAGGCCGCCCAGAAAATCAAGTACCGTGACTCGCGAACGGTTCAGGCTCATCTCCTGGAAGAACTGGTCGTACGCGCGCTGGAAGAAGGACGCCGTGGTGGCCACCACCGGCGTGCCACCCGCCCGTGCGATGCCGGCAGCGTACGCCACGGCATGCGATTCGGTGATGCCCGTGTCTACATAATGTGCGCCCGCGCGCTCTCGGAACTCATGGGTGATGCCGTTCGAGCCGGCGTGGCGGGGGAGATGACCACGAGTCCCGCTCGGCGGCGAAACGCGGTTCGAGTGCGGCCATCGCCATTTTGCCGTAATGCTTGCGCGGATCGTCCGGCTTGCCGATTGCGGCATCCGGATTCTGCCAATGCGAGGCCTCGCACTGGCCCTCATGCGGTTCATGATCGGACAGGTTGCAGTGATCCGAATGCCACGGCTCGCTGTGGTTCACGTTATCGGTGGGATGCACGCCGGTGGGGAGTCGAACGAAACCGGTGAGGCCGAGGCGGTTTGCCGATCTGCGTGAGTCTCCTCACCGTCATATCCTGCGCCCTTCAGCGTATGAATATGGACCACCACCGGATGATCGATATCGCGCACTTCCTCGAAAGCTGCGACCAGCGCGGAAACATCGTTGCCGGATTCCACGTACCGGTAATCCAGGCCGAACGCGTTGAACAGGTTCGGCTGGGCGGTGCCGCCGGATGCGCGCAGACGGGCGAGCGGGCCGTACATGCCGCCGAAATCGCCGGCGATCGACATCTCGTTGTCGTTGAACACGATGATGAGGTTGCCGCCTTGCTCGGCCGCGTTGTTCAGCCCCTCGAACGCCACGCCAGAACTGAGCGAACCGTCCCCGATCACGGCGACCACATTGCCGATGCCGCTGCCCGGCCCCTCCATGTCGCGGGTTTTCGCCAGGCCGCAGGCCAAGGAGATCGAAGTGCCGGTGTGCCCGAGCACGAACTGGTCGTGTTCGCTTTCGTCGGGGTTGGTGAAGCCGGTCACCTCGCCGAAACGGTTCGGATCCATATACGCGCCGGCCCGTCCTGTGAGCATCTTATGCACGTAGCTTTGGTGGGATACATCGAACACGATACGGTCACGCGGCGAATCGAATACGCGATGCAGGGCCACCGTGGCCTCCACCATGCCCAGATTGGAGCCGATATGACCGCCGTGTTGGTGGCCATATGCCAGCAGCGTGGCGCGAATCTCACGGCAGAGTTCGGCGAGCTCGTTGGGGGCAAGGGCCTTGACATCGGCCGGGCTGGCAATGCGGCTCAGCAGATGGGAGTCGTCGCCATGGGAAGGGGTAATGCTCGGGGGTATGTCGTGAAGGCGTGCGGTCCTCTCGGCAGCGCCGGAGACGGCGAAGGAATCGCTTGAATCAAATCCGTTTCCTGACGCGCTGCGCATACCTCGAATCTCCCTTCGCTAGTCTTTCCGAAGTTGAATGCTACGCCCGGCATTGTCCGAGGTCCACATGACGAATCAATGCCCCCAACATCTCCGTAAATGGGTGATTCGTTCGCTGCGCGATGTGGGACAATGAATGCGGTAATTCCTTTTGATACCAAGGAGCGCGCAATGAAGGCCGTATACGCATCCACCGTCAACCATGACGATCCGCTTGCCGCGTTGGCGGTGGGCGAGCAGCCCGAACCCCAGGCCCGCCCGTTCTGGTCGACCGTTTCGGTGCGCGCGGTGACCGTAAACCATCACGACGTCTGGTCGCTACAGGGTGTGGGTCTCGCCGCCGAACAGACGCCGATGATCCTGGCACCGATGCCGTGGGCATTCTGGACGAGGACATCCCCGGCAAGCATGGGCTCAAGGCCGGCAGCGAAGTGGTGCTGTACACGTTCGTCGGCACCGATGGCGCGGGCGTGGCCCCGGGCGACGCGCCGCACGATCCTCTCCGAGAAATACCCCGGCACGATGGCCGAGAAGACTGCGTGCCGTCCGCCAACGTGTTCGCCAAACCCGCAAGCCTCACCACGGCTGAGGCGGCCGCACTCGGCACCAGCTGGCTGACCGCCTACTCGCTGTTGTTCGATGCCGCCGGCATCAAGCCGGGCGACTCCGTGCTCATTCAGGGCGCGGGCGGCGGCGTGTCCACTGCGGCCATCCAGCTCGCCCATGCCGCCGGTCTGGAAGTGTTCGTCACCTCGCGTGACGCGGACAAGCGCGCCAAAGCGCTGAAACTTGGCGCGAACGCCGCGCTGGAGATCGGTGCCCGCCTGCCGCGCAAGGTCGATGCGGTGATCGAATCCGTGGGTGCGGCTACCTGGAGCCATTCAATGAAATCCGTGCGCCCCGGCGGCACCATCGCCATCTGCGGCGCCACCACCGGCGACCAGCCCGGTGCCGAACTGACCCGGTTGTTCTTCCAGGACATCCGCGTGCAGGGCTGCACGATGGGTTCGCGCGAGGATTTCGCACGATGCTGCGCTTCGTGGAGCACGCCGACCTGCATCCGGTGATCGATTCCGTGGCAGCGGGTTGGACGCCGCCCCCGAGGCGTTCGCCAGAATGATCGCCAGGCGACATGTTCGGCAAGATCGTTATTGAGCTGTAAGCCTCACAGAATTATGTATTGAGAACGATTCGCTGCGTGGCTTAACTCCGCTATCAGGAGTACAGTGGGCCTTATTCTCAATAACTAGGGAGTAAATGATAATGGCAAATGAATCCAAGCCCGAAGTCGCAGTGGTCATGGGATCCTCCAGCGACTGGGAGACCATGAAGCGCGCCTGCGATATTCTCGACCAGTTCGGCGTCGCCTACCACAAGCAGGTCATCTCCGCGCACCGCACGCCCGAGCTCATGGCCGAGTTCGCGCACAATGCCCGCGCCAATGGCCTGAAGGTCATTATCGCCGGTGCCGGCGGTGCCGCCCACCTGCCGGGCATGATCGCCGCGCAGACCACGCTGCCCGTAATCGGCGTGCCCGTGCGCTCCCACGCCCTGTCCGGCTGGGATTCGCTGCTGTCCATCGTGCAGATGCCTGGCGGCATCCCGGTGGCCACCACCGCCGTCGCAACTCCGGTGCCACCAACGCCGGCCTGCTCGCCGTGCAGATGCTCTCCGCCTTCGAGCCGGAACTGGCCGACAAGCTTGAGGATTACCGTAACGAACTGAAGGAAAAGGTGGCCGAATCCAATGCCCAGCTTGTCTGAAGAAACGGGCGGCCGCGTCTCCATGCTGATGCCGGGCTCGACCATCGGCATCATCGGCGGCGGCCAGCTCGGCCGCATGATGGCTCTGTCCGCTCGCTACATGGGCTTCCGCGTCGGCGTGCTTGACCCAACGCCGAACTGCCCGACCGGTCAGGTGGCCGACTTCCAGATCACCGCCGAGTACGATGACAAAACCGCCATCCATGATCTGGCCGTGCAGTCCGACGTGCTCACCTACGAGTTCGAGAACGTGGACGCCGGCGCCATCGACGAGGTGCGCGGCATCACCGCCACCCCGCAGGGCACCGACTTGCTGCGCGTGACCCAGCACCGCGTGCGCGAGAAGCAGTTCATCAACGACCACGGCACCGCCACCGCACCGTGGCGCGCTGTCAACAACTTCGATGAGCTTGACGCCGCATTGGGTGATATTCATTATCCGGCCGTGCTGAAGACCGTGTCCGGCGGCTACGACGGCCACGGTCAGCTCGTGCTGCGTTCCGACGCGACTTGGAGAAGATCCGCTCCCGCTCCGACCGTGGTGGTGGCTTCCCGCCGAGCATCCTGGAAGGCTTCGTCGACTTCGCATTCGAGGCTTCGATTCTGGTCTCCGGCAACGGCAAGGACTTCGTCACCTTCCCGATTGTGCGTAACGAGCACCGCAACAACATCCTGCATATGACCATCGCCCCCGCCGAGGTGTCCGAACATGTGGCTCGCGAAGCGCATGAACTGGCGATTCGCCTGGCCAAGGGCTTCGAACTGGCTGGCACGCTGGCCATCGAACTGTTCATCACCAAGGACGATCAGGTCATCGTCAACGAGCTCGCCCCGCGCCCGCACAACTCCGGCCACTACACCATCGAGGCCTGCTCGATGGACCAGTTCGACGCCACATCCGCGGCATCGCGGCTGGCCCTGCCCAAGCCCAAGCTGCTCTCGCCGGCCGTGATGGTCAACGTACTTGGCCAGCATGTGGAACCGACGCGCGCGCTGATCGCCACCCACCCGGAGTGGAATGTGCACGACTACGGCAAGGCCGAAGTGCGCCACGACCGCAAGATGGGACACATCACCGTGCTCACCGACGACCCGGCCAAGACGGTTGCTGACCTTGAGGCCACCGGCTGCTGGGACGACCTGAAAAAGAAGGCGTGACCTTATCGATGGTTGAACATATCGAACGCCAGACCAAGCAGAAGGACGCGATTCGCGCCGCCTTGGCCGACTGTGAGGAGTTCATCTCTGCCCAGGACCTGCACCGCAGGCTGGAGGACGAAGGCTCGAAAATCGGCTTGGCCACCGTGTACCGCCAGCTCAACGCCCTGGCCGATGCCGGTGCCGCCGACACGATCCGCCTGGACGGCCAGCAGCTGTTCCGCCTATGCGGCGACGACGGACATCACCACCACTTGGTGTGCAGGCGGTGCGGCAAAACCGTGGAATCGACCCGCCAGCGAGGCTTGGCTGCGCAAGTGGCCGACGGCCACGGCTTCACCGTTGAATCCCACACCTTGGAGGTCTTCGGACTGTGCTCTGATTGCCAAAAGGAGCAGAAAGCGCAGAAGGCTCAGAAAGCAGTGAGCGAATAACAAATGGATCGGCTTCAAAGCGATCCCATTTGTTATTCCGCTGCTATTCCACTGACTTCAGCGCGCCGAGCATGCTGTTTCTTTGAGGTCGTGTTCTGCACGATGCCTTTCACGCCGTCCAGCTTCATGAGCTTGGCGCTGCGCGACTCCACATTGGAGGTCTCGTGGTTCTTGAGCCGCACCATATAGGCGTTCGACTGGTGCTGCTCGCCGAACACGTGCTTATAGCCACCCGAAGTCATGAACATGAAATGCCCGAAGTAGGGAAGCCGGCTTGTCACGCAGCTTGCGTTTGGCCGCTACCCAGGCCGGTACCACGATGCTCGCCCAGGCCAGCAGGAACGCCGCCAGGGTGATGGCAGGGTGGAACGCCAGCATGACACGCCGATGTAAATGCAAATGATAATAATTCTCAATACATGTTATTCTGTCGTGTTGGTGGCTGGGCGATGATGCAGCAACAGCAGCATCGCCAGCGTTCGGCTAATTAGAGAGGAAAACCCAATCATGTCCATCATGTCCAACGCCAAGCGCGCGCTCCGCCATCGCGGCCGCCGCGGCGACCCTGCTCTCGATGGCCGCCTGCGGTTCCAGCAACGCCGCCAGCGGCAAGTCCGATTCCAGCGGCGCCGCGTCTTCCGGCAAGATCGAGGTCGTCGCCTCCATCAACCAGTGGGGTTCCGTGGCCGAAGACCTCGGCGGCAGCAACGTCGAAGTCACCAACATCATGACCAAGACCAACGTCGAGGCGCACGATTACGAGCCACCAGCCAGGATGTCGCCAAGTTCGGCACCGCCAAGGTAGCCGTAGTCAACGGCGCCGATTACGACCCGTGGGCCACCAAGGCCGCCCAGCCGACCAAGGCCACGCTGGTCACCGCCGCCGAAACCGCCGGCATCAAGGAAGGCGACAACCCGCACGTCTGGTTCTCCGCCAAGGTGCGTTCCAACACCGCCGACGCCATCACCGCCGCTACCAGAAGGCCGACCCGAGCCACAAGGACGACTACGCCAAGCTCAACAAAGAATGGCACGCCAAGGAAGACCAGCTTGAGTCCAAGATCAAGGAGACTTCCGCCAAGACCGAGGGCCTGCCGTACGCCGCCACCGAATCCGTGGCCTGGTACCTGGCCGACGACCTCAAGATGACCGACGCCACTCCGAAGGCTACGCCCAGGCCTCCGCCAACGAGAGCGAGCCGACCCCGGCCGACATCAAGGACTTCCAGGACACCCTGAAGGCCGGCTTCATCAAGATGTTCGTCTTCAACAGCCAGGAAGCAAACTCCACTACTGACCAGATCACCGGTGCCGCCAAGGACGCCAACGTGCCGATCGTGGAGCTCGCCGAGCAGATGCCGAAGCAGTACACCAACCTGCTCGACTGGATGAGCGCACTGGTCGACCAGTTCGCCCGCCGCCGTGAAGTAATGCGGCAGTAGCCGTCAATCCGCAACAGCGATAAGGGGAATAATCAAGTCAGATAGCGAGGCGTTGTCTAGGGGAGAACAGAACACTTCGCTATCAGGGATAGGCTCCTTATATATCAGGGTGCTTCGGGGATGTCCCGAGGCACCCTTTGCGTTAGGGTGAATAGTTAGGAAACGGTAAGAAAAATAGTGGAACTATGGATTTTCCAAGGTTCAGCGGCAACAATATGCCCTTGAAAAGTCACATACGGAAACAGGCGAATGAGCGAGAACACTAGTAATACCACCACAGTGAAACC
>ENA-OQDF01000488-OQDF01000488.1-human-gut-metagenome-genome-assembly--contig:-NODE-488-length-16263-cov-1.667824_pt1 | contig 16263 bp, 19 predicted proteins | sample MGYA00242769_ERZ504597 | MGnify/ENA primary metagenome ERZ504597 (study PRJEB26092, sample SAMD00036305) | human gut metagenome | host: Homo sapiens | study: EMG produced TPA metagenomics assembly of...
CTAAGATGAACGACTTTCCATGCAGTCCCATCTTATGCATGATCTTATCCATGATAAAAGCCGCACGTGCCATATATCCGGAGTCTTCCATGAACGATATGAACATATACAGAATCAAGATATTCGGCAGGAACACGATAACACCTCCCACGCCACCGATGATACCATCCACGAGAAGATCCTTCAAAGGTCCTTCCGACATATGGTTGCGCACGAAATTACCGATCACCTCGACCAATGCCTCTATCCATTCCATCGGATAGCCTCCCAAACGGAAAGTGGCCTCGAACATGATCCACATGAATAGGATAAAGATAGGGAAGCCTAAGACTTATGCGTGACGAATAGATCGATGATCTGCGTACTCGTTGCCTCTTTGATCATATTTTGTTCGTAAGTCTCACGCAACGCTCCGGAAATAAAGCCATAGCGTGCGTTCGTGAATGCGGTCTCACAATCCTCTTGCAATAACTTTTCTATTAGGGCTGTATTACGGTCTCTTTCTTGGAAGATCGTTTCGGCACCGGGCAGCGTTTTTATAAATGTCTCTATCTCCCGGTCTCCCTCTAATAGCTTGATAGATAGATAGCGCTTTGACAAGCTTTTGGTATATCCACGCTATTTTTCAAGGTCTTCCTAACGTTGCTGATCCCTTTCTCTAAAGACTCTCCGTAATTAATATGGATATGACGGATGACAGGATCTTCTTCTTCGTATACCTTGATTACACGGTTAAACAAATCCTCTATGCCAAAGCCTGTTTTACTTACGGTCGGGATAATCGGTGCCCCGATCATTTTCGCTAAGGCTCATGATCGAATTTATTACCATGGCGTTCCAGCTCATCATACATGTTTAAGGCGATTACCATGCGAACGTCCATATCGATCAGTTGGGCGGTCAAATATAGGTTTCGCTCCAGATTGGATGCGTCGATAACATTGATCACCACGTCTGGTTGCTCTTCATTCAAATGCTTACGCACGTATAATTCTTCCGGCGTGTAAGCGGATAGGGAGTAAGTACCCGGTAAATCTACGATGCGGAATGTATAGCCATTCTGTTGGAAGGTTCCTTCCTTGGCATCTACGGTCACGCCGCTATAGTTACCCACATGCTCATGTGCTCCGGATGCGAAATTGAAAAGAGAGGTCTTTCCGCAGTTCGGATTACCAACCAAGCTACGTTAATTGTTTTTCCTTTATGTAATGCGATGGCTTGCAATTCATTGCCGGAAGGCAGGATAAAAGAGTCTGCACTCCTGTTCGTATCTTGTACCGAGGTAGCTTGTTCCTTCTCGAAATCCGCCGCGCTAACGACTTCGATCAATGCGGCGTCCGAGCGTCGCAATGAGACATCATATCCCATTACACGATAGTGAATAGGTCTTTGAGCGGAGCGTTTTGTATAACGATCACTTCTTTCCCTCTGATAAATCCCATCTCGATAATGCGTTTGCGGAAAGCTCCGCGACCCATTACCTTTACTATAACACCTTTATCGCCTGTGCGAAGTTCTGATAATCTCATGTCCTATTAAATGTTACGCGAAGGTAGCTTGAAAACTTCGTACCACCAATACCAACTAATAGGTATTTTTTTATTTCCATGGGTTGTTTTTCGAGTATTTTATGTATGTTTGTGCCACAAATTTCAACTTTAGACAAATGAAACTACGAATTACTTTGTTCACCACCTTATTGGTTCTTCTGTCTGCTTGTTTTACAGGCTGTAAAAAAGAATTGAAGGATTTCTCTTTTAGTTATAGTATGGAAAGTGTAGATAACTACAAACTAATGGTTCTGTTTGATAGTGACAAGACATTCCGTATCGAGGAGTATAATTATTATATGGATAATTTCGCCAAGAAACGAGATCCTAAAATTATGGAGGGGACATTGACTGACGAGGAGTTTGCTTCTTTAAAACCGATTCTGCAAAAATGTAATTTCTTTAAGATGAAAGACTCTTATGGCTTTGAGGAGGAGACGAACCGGGATTTAGGGGATATCATGTATCAGGTTTCATTTACCACGGAAGGTAAGGAGAAATTTATCTCTATCCGTAATAGCGATACCGGACAATTTTCCGCTTCTTTCGTGAAGTTGATCGGTTTTATCAATACATTCTTGAATAATCATAAGAATGACTAAACGCTTTTAGCTGGAGATGGAGAATAAACGAAACCGGGTTCTATTGTGCTTAGGCTCTAATTGGATAAAGAGAAAAATATGGAGCGCGCGGCGGAGATGCTGCGTGCTCATTTTGTTTTTATACAGTTTTCTCAGCCAGTTTATACGGAACCGATCGATTGTCCATTATCAACTACATTTTTGAATCGAGTGGCTGTTTTGTATAGCGAGGAGAGTCCGGCGCGAATAAAGGATGTCTTGAAAGATATAGAATGCTGCATCGGCCGTAAGCCGGAAGATAAATCTTGTGGCGTGTGCCGATAGATATTGATTTATTGCAGTGGAACGACCAAATCTTGAAAGCAGAGGACTTGACCCGTGAATATGTTCTAGATGGCATCTGCTCGCTCCTTGCCGCAGGAGAGAATGATGAATGGTGCCAATAGAAAACCAAAGGAGCCGCTGTTGCGGATCAATGCGTTGATACCTTTGCATATCAAAGAAAGAACTGGGTTGTTTCGGTCTGCGTTATAAAATCCTTTCTCTACTTTAAGCTTGACTGGTAGGGTGCCAATAAGTCCTCATAAGTCTGTATGGGAAGGATTCGTTCGGCCCAATTACCTGTAGCCGGATCGCAAGTATTGTATGGGTCTTCCGGGCTTGGTAAACTCTTTTTCTCGATCGCTTTTTGGATATCGGGATAGGTCAAGCCTCTAGTCTGCCGGGCCCATGTCTCTACTTCTTTTGGGGAGAAAGCCGGGCAAAGTTTCGTTATGAATTGCTCTCGTAATGTATAATAGTTGGGGGATTCCAAAGATCCACTTTCGCATCCGATCATCATCTTATGTAACCGTTGTTGGACATACGGGTTGAATGGTGTAGAGGCTGTCGTGAATAGTAGATACATGGAATCGTTTATATGGATTAAATCCTTGAAGAACAAAGATAAATCATAGACATGTTCTATCAGGTCCGTAGCGATTAAAAGTTGGGGGGAGACTTTGTTCCTTGCGCACCAGTCCGCAAGAACATCTGAATCTCCATGGAGTATGGTATCGGGGCCTATTCCTATTATTTGTTTCAATAGCTGGATCGTCTCCACGGAAGATGGGTTAAGATCAATATAAATAACTTGTCCTATTCCTATGGATTTCGCCAGAATACTAAGGAAGCCGGTTCCTCCTCCATAATCGATTAGCGTGACATCGGAGATAGGGGTTTGTATCGCTTGAAGTCCTCTTTGTAGGCAATCTGCGTATATATGCATGAAATAGCTTAACGCCGGCTTTAAGTTGCCGATGTATCGCTTATTATAATCGCTGATAGGTAATTTATTATAGTCGATCGCTTTCAAACGTTCGGTTAATGTATGTAATAAATCACTTCTATTCTCTTTCATCATATATCATCTTGTATAAACGTATCCCCTGATCTTCATTAGAAAAGCAGGGAACAATAATTGTTTTCGTTTATCTATCGCCTCTTTATCTATAGGTAGGGCCATTAATTGTTCGCAAGCCCGTATCATCTCATCCGGCGTATCGGCGATATGGCATAAAGGATCTAATCCGCTACCCGCTAGCATGAGATGATTGACAATCGTATGCCTTCCGGCGAATAAGCTGTTCAAAAGCTTTAGTTTTAGGCCGGTATCTTGAAATGTGATTAGCATATGAATTTGTGCGTTGTGGATCAATGCGTCCATACGTTCCTTACTGGGATTTGCTTCTACTTTTATATGTGGGTAAGGAGCGGCTGCCTCTCGTATCAAACGGGTCGGGTTCATGCCCGCTATTATGCAGGTATGTTTTAATTGGCTGAAAACATGCTTGGTGAGAAATAACACGGCTCGTTCATTCTCGATAACGGATAACTTGCCATGATATAAAATATAATCGGATTTTCCCGGTTCGGCCGTAATCCGGTTATTCTCGTGGAAACAAGGAACGAACTCGATCCTTTGATTGGGAAATTGTTTTCGTAAATAGTCTGCGTCTGTCGTGGATACGGCGATTATCAGATTTGCGTACCGTGCTACTTTCTGATAGGCTTGGAAGCGCATGGCCTCGATCTTGAAAAAGGCATTGCGAACCAATCCTTTGCCAGACTTTGCCAAGTGGCGATAATAATCGTGCTCGATATTGCACTCCCGGAATATCTTCATCCGGTTTCTTAAACGGGGATCGTTCATATAATAACAGGAGTGGAGGCCCTCAAATAAGATCGGGTAATCATTTTGTAAAAGATTCTCGATCAAGCGATGATCTTTACGGCTATATACATTGTAAGGGAGCCATGTTAAATTAGCGATTACCCCGGTACGGCGTTATAATAGAAAACCTTGTCGCAAATGCTTTCTAATTCCGGCGCGTGCGGACGTTCATATTCGAAACAATGTAATATGAGTTTCACGCCGCAAGCACGCAAGGCTTCCAGTTTATAATACACATCAATAACCCCTCCGTAATTGGCGGGATAAGGTATATTGAACGATACTATGTTGAGGTATTTATCCATCTGCTTAAATCTCCTCAAATATATGCGCAAATTGGCTAGCTTGTTCTTTCCGGGAATAATTCGATAGCTTATCCCGATTGACGGGCGAGGTCGTATATCCTTTTTCCTGCCATTCCTCATAGTAATGTTTCAAGAAATCGTACACCTCGTCTACCCGGGTTGCGGCCAGTCCGGAATGGGTCTCCTTGATGGCTTCGGCGAGGTAAGCCTCGTCACTTTGTACGCATAAGATGGGTTTTTCTACCGCAAGCGATTCAAAGAACTTAGTTGTCATGAAGCCTTTTGGACCAGACGTGTCAAACTTATTCGTCAAGGAAAGCAGCACCGAGCTTTTGTTCAAGATGAGGGGAATATCGGATGCCGGTACATACTCATGGTAATCCATGAAAGATTGCACCCCATGTCGTTCGGCCTCTTGGCGGATGATGGAGCGGGACTCTTGATCGGTATACCATACAACTCGAAAAGTTTCGGGGATAATGATCTTGTCCTCCGTAAGACGGGCGATGGCCGCAAATAATAACTCCGGATTTCGGATCGCTAAACTTAACAACCGTCCGGTATAGGTAATGATAAACCGGGAGGTCTTGATTTGTTGCGGATAGAACAACTCAGGATCGAATCCATTATAAATCAGTCTTACGTTGGGATTATATTGTTTGAGTACCTCCACATGCCAAGGCGATACGGTCGTGACACAATCCGCTACCTCCAAAGCGTTATTTCGCTTTCTAAGTAACCGTTTGCGAAATCGCTTTGTGATGAATGCGTCTAACCATGAAAATGTATGGAATTTATGCGATATATATTCGTTGGAGGCATATTGCTCGATAATATCTCGTAAATCCACGACGAAAGGGAGGTTGGTATGGATCGCTAACGTCTTGGCCGCGGTTAAAGGAAAGGTGCGGTATGTGCTACACAATATCCCCTTGTACTGGTTGGTCTTTATTAAGGGGATGCATGCGTTGATTATTCTCATGTCTTTATAACCAAACAAGATGTCTAGAAACATGACCCACATCCATTCGATATGCTTTGAGATCTTTCCTGATGCTTTGTAGTAGCGGACGCAATACACGTCCGCATACCCCGTAAGGAATTCGAATGTATTGTCTTCTATGTATTCTGTCACTACGGTAACTTCCCATCCCATGCGTGTCAAATATTTGCATAGATATCCCATTCTGGGGGCGAAAGCGGGTGGGAACATATCACATATGATAAGGAGTTTATTCATGGATTCAATCAGGGTTATAAGAATAGACGAATGACTTCAAACGCTTCCGCATAGGTACATCCCGCTTGGACACCCCGTGCTCTCGCTAATGAATAGATAAAGTCCTTGGATAGATAATCTCTCGCTCCTTGCGATTTATAGGCTTTCAATGATTCTACCTTTGCGTCGATATGGCGTTCTTCCAGCCTTACAAAACATTGTGTATTGAATGTCAGGTTGTTCCAGATTAACTCATAACCTAATATATTCGTGTTTTGAACGCCCGTAGACCCTCTTGGGCGATCGTCGTATGATCTTGGTGGATGTCGTGCAAGCTAGGGATGAAGACTAGGTCAAAATCGGATACTTTTTCAGGCGTATTAACTCCTCTAATATCTCTTGTCTTGCGTATCCCAGTTTTCTTACTTCGTAATTGTATATGATTAGGTTTTCCGGTTCTATACCTAAGGTCTGGGTCGCTTGCTTGACTCTGTCTTCAAGATATCTTTCGGAAAACCTCGGGAACCGATTGCTGTGCGGTGGAGAAAGCCACATAGGTCACTTTTTTACCATCTTCTATCAGGCGTGAGATAGTTCCCCCCCAACCCAAGTTCCCCATCATCCGTATGAGGGGCGAGGACTAAAATATTTTTACAATTAGTAATCATTCTTTCTGATTTATTTGAATACAGGGATTTTATTGTTTTCACTGCTTCGCTAATTCTTTTAATAGCTGGGCGTATAATTTACGTAAATAACTTCCGGACCCTTCTTGTACGGAGTCATTATGCCATAGTAAAACCAATTCACCTCCTACATTATTTACTTGTTCCACTAAATTCCGGCAATAGGTTAAAGCCTGTTAAAATCCAGTCCCATATATTTCTCCTCCTCTAGTACAATCCATTATAATAAGCGGATGTAGTCGGAGAGGAGATAGCCGGCGGGTGATCGGATTGATCCAACGAACCGGGTAGCAAGTCCCTAACCGGAATCCAGAGACATCGGCGTACCCCATGGTGAAATCGTCCGTAACCCCAGCAGCCTCTATTTGGTCCATATCTTCCGGTTCCCGGATTGCCAAGAAATGATGACGGTTGAACCGAACATTTTTACCGATATGATCTTCCAGACCGGTTTTCTCTTTCCGGATAAGGCTGGGAGTCGTACCCGCTTGGTAGCTACTATGCAAACCAATAGTTACATTATGCTCTAGAGCACTTTTTATCAATTTACGAATATCTTTATTCCTCAAATCGTAATGAGGTTTGTCGTGCTTGGCTTTCCCCCCGTTCCGGATAAATAGGATAGGGTGACATTGTTCCTTCCCGATCAAGTCCTGAAGGATACTATTCTGGCGGAAAAACCAAGGAAGGTATAAAACGGGTCTTTCTCAAGGGAACCGAATTTACCTTGAAAGGATTTATATAAACCTCTTCTATCTCTAATAGACCGTATCAAACCTTTCCACGAACGATATAGAGTCGGAGAATCTACGTCGTGCGTGAGGTAGATCTTCCGGATTTGCTTTTTTACCTCGGGTACACGTAACCGGGATTGGCGCAGCCAACGATGAAGCAGCATGCGATATTCATCCACGATCGGACGATGCAGGAAACCGGCCCGGTAGGGCAAGGACTCTTTACCGGGAAATCTTCCATGCTCATCCCGAAGTCCACGCCGTACCATCTCCTCGTATCTGGAAATGAGAAAATAAGTACTTGCAATGATATCGGCATGAACCACCCATGTATCTCTTATCCATTCCTCTTTCGGCGAGCCGAATAACAAGGGGATACCTTGAACCTCTTGCAAGGGGAGTTCCGGTAAGGAAGCGGGAGTCCCGTATGTTTGTCCATCAAAGAAGCCGGATGGAATGATAACGACGTTATATCGGTCGAATTTATTGGGATCAGCCGTGTACCCGATCGTTTCCACCAGTTCGCTAGGGACATCATCTCCTACAAGAAAACGTATTATATAATGTAAAGTGCGATTTTTCATACCCATTTGCTTAGTTTAATGCGTGCTCTGTCTAATAAACTCAATTTCCCCCTAGATATTGTGAAAAATGGGGTTTGGATAGCTCCGAACTCGCGGAAGAAACGTTCTACTCCGGGTAGCATAGACCCTTCGAAATCAAATACCGTCGTAAATTGAGAAACGAAATGAAGACATTCCCACAGGACGTAGCTTTGCGCTCCGGAACCTCTATAGGCCGGATTTCCTCCTCCTGCGAGATAGTAAGCCGATCGATCTTGCCATACGATGAAAGCGGCCGCATGTAAATGGCCTTGCTCATCATAACCTCCCCATAAATCACCTTGTCCTCTTTGCCGGCAAGTGGCGATCAAGTCTTTCAGTACATTCGTGTCTTCCTTGATTCGTACATGCTGGCGATCAAATGTTTGGGCTTGTACAGCTAGGAACTCATTCAAAGGAATCCCTTTTTTTACGGATATATGGTATTTATTCTGCGCTTTCGCAATATTTCGCCGGATATTGGGGCTCATATTCTCCCATACCGCTTGATGATCCCGGATATTTTTTAATAAATAGGTATAACGTGTCGTTTGGTTATATCCCGCCCAATAAAACGGAAGCCAATCCGTAATGTCATAATTGAAATTTTGCAGGAAGTGCGGATAGCGTTTTAGTTCTTCCGTGAATTGTTTGCATAGTTCTTGACGTCGTCCTAACTCGGTCGTATATTTCGTGTCGGAGGAACTTTGCGGCGAACAAGGGCCATCGTTTGGGTGTAAGAAGGCATTGAGACAATATCGGAATGGGGGACGTAAAGGGGGAGGGTTGCCTGTATCCTTCCCTTTTGTTCTATAAGCAAGACATCCCATTTTTTTTCTCCGCAAACCGTATCCAACCACCAGTCATGTGAGAAGATCGGTATATTTTTTTCAGTATTGCAAAGTAAACGATATTTGTCTTTATTACTCATTACAATTTCGTATAGGGGCGGGGTTTGCCCGCCCCCGCAAATTACTTGTTGGCTTTTAATGCCTCAAATATTAATTCGGATAATTCGTCTGCCAATTCGGGATTGTCCTCGACACATTGTTTTGCCGCATCACGACCCTGTCCCAATTTGGTATCATTGTAGCTGTACCATGAACCGCTCTTCTTGATGATATTCAGTTCAGAACCAAGATCGATGATCTCTCCGGAACGGGAGATACCTTGACCGAACATGATATCGAACTCTGCCTTGCGGAATGGAGGAGCCACCTTGTTTTTATAACTTTCACACGCACTTGGTTTCCCTTGATCTCGTCACCATCTTTCAGCTTTCCAATACTACGGATATCCAAACGGACAGAAGCATAGAATTTCAATGCGTTACCACCTGTCGTCGTTTCAGGGTTTCCGAACATTACACCGATCTTATCACGCAATTGGTTGATGAAGATACAGGTCGTATTCGTCTTATTGATTGCGGCCGTCAACTTACGAAGGGCTTGCGACATTAGACGAGCTTGCAGACCCATCTTGCTGTCTCCCATATCGCCCTCAATCTCGGCTTTAGGAGTCAATGCGGCTACGGAGTCGATAACAATGATATCTACGGCGGATGAACGGATCAATTGCTCGGCTATTTCCAAGGCCTGCTCACCGTTATCCGGCTGGGAGATCCATAGGTTCTCTACATCAACGCCTAACTTTCAGCATAGAAACGGTCAAAAGCATGCTCCGCATCGATAAATGCGGCGATACCTCCTTTTTTCTGAGCCTCGGCGATCGCATGGATCGCTATGGTTGTCTTACCGGAAGATTCCGGACCATAGATCTCGACGATACGTCCTTTCGGATATCCGCCTACGCCCAGCGCTGCGTTTAAAGCGATAGAGCCTGTCGGTATCACCTCGATATCCTCGATGTTTTCATCGCCTAGTTTCATGATCGAACCTTTTCCGTAGTTCTTCTCGATTTTATCCATTGCCGCACGTAAAGCCTTTAGCTTATCCGTGTTAGCGGCTGGTTTACCACCTTCTTCTTTCGCTTTTTCTTCGAACAAATTTTCTTCTTTTGCCATATGTGTCCCTTATAAATTAAGGATTTGATTTGCATGGTCTTTTGTCTTCACCTCTTTCGGCCCGATGATATTAGTAACAATACCTTCCTCGTTAATGATAAAGGTGGTCCGGAGAGTCCCCATGTATGAACGTCCGTACATTTTTTTCTCAGCCCACACACCAAACTGTTCTTGTAAGGTCGTGTCTGTGTCCGCTATTAAACGGAAAGGTAAGTTTTGCTTTTGTATAAAGCCTTGATGCGATTTGGCGCTATCTTTGCTTACTCCGATGATCTCGAAGCCTTTCGCTTGTAAGGCTTGATAGCCGTCACGTAAGCTGCATGCTTCCGCCGTGCAACCGCTCGTGTTATCTTTCGGATAGAAATAGAGCGCTACTTTTTTCCCTTTATAGTCACTCATCTTTACCTCTTTACCGTCTTGATCGGTTCCCAAAAACTCGGGAACCTTATCGCCTATTTGTACTGCCATATTACAATTCTAAGTCAATGTTAAACAATTCATGCCAAGGCAAACCTTGCTCATTTAGCTCTTTCATGAATGGGTCCGGATTGAATTCCTCTACATTCCATACTCCCGGTTTCTTCCAAATGCCTTGCATAAATAATTTGGTCGCCGATCATGGCGGGAACACCGGTGGTATAACTAACACCTTGCGCTCCTGTCTCTAGATAAGCGGCATGGTGGCTACAGTTGTTGTATACGTAATAAGTTAATTCCTTACCGTCCTTGATACCACGGATGCGGCAACCGATGGAAGTCTCGCCAGTATAATTCTCTCCCAGATCACCCGGGTTCGGCAATACGGCTTTTAAGAATTGGATCGGAACGATTTCCTGCCCGTTGTAAAGGATCGGGTCGATACGAGCCATACCGATATTTTGGATGACACGTAGATGAGTCAAGTATTCCTGTCCGAAAGTCATCCAGAAACGAGCCCGTTTGAGGGTCGGGAAGTTTTTGGTCAAACTTTCCAATTCCTCGTGATACATCAAATACGATTCTTTCGGTCCTACATTCGGATAATTCAAGGCTTTATGTACGCTTAACGGATCGGTCTCCTTCCATTCCCCATCCTCGAAATATTTGCCACGTTGAGTAATCTCACGGATATTGATTTCCGGATTGAAATTGGTAGCGAATGCCTTATGGTGATCTCCTGCGTTGCAGTCTACGATATCCAGATAGTGTATCTCGTCGAATGATGCTTTGCCGCATAGGTGTATATACGCCGGTAACCCCCGGATCGAAACCACATCCCAAGATAGCGGTAAGACCGGCTTTCTCGAAACGATCTTTATAGCCCATTGCCAGCTGTATTGATATTTGGCTTCATCAAGCGGTTCGTAGTTGGCCGTATCTAAATAGCTAACGCCGTATTCCAGACAAGCATCCATGATATGCAAGTCTTGATAAGGTAAGGCCAGATTTACCACCAAATCCGGTTTGAAGGCGTTAAACAAGGCAACAAGCTCTTGCACGTTATCTGCGTCTACCTGTGCGGTTTGCACTTTTACGTTCTTGATATCGGCGGCGATCTTGTCGCATTTACTTTTCGTACGGCTAGCTACCATGATATCCGTGAAGACATCCGCATTCATCGCTATTTTCTTAACAGCAACGGTACTTACGCCCCCTGCACCAATAACTAATACTCTTCCCATTTACTAATAGAATTAATCTTGTTAATATACAGTTTACAAGGTTTTCAACCAATGGACAAATATACGGCTTTTCCTTGACAATCCCTATAAAAGATTTATTTATTCATTTTAGAAGGGATGAAAGGAAAGAAAGATACAGCTAATGAATGTGAATACTGAAAATAGTCGTACTTTTGTCACATTTACTGTTTAAAGTTTGGACATGAGATTTTTAAATTATGCCGGGGGTGTTTTTATTCTGCTCTTATTGGCGTTGGGGTGCAAACCCGAGGCGAAGCGGAGCCGTGTGCTTGTGATCCAATCTTTTCGGTGGGATGACAAGAACTATCTGGAATTAAACTCGGATATCCGGAAAGAACTGAGAAAAAACCGGGTGAATGCGGACATCCGCACGTTTTATCTCGATTGTGAGTGCTATATGGCTGAGGAGGAAGAGGAACGGATGTATAACTTTATCGATACGATACGTCTTTGGAAGCCCGACATCATATTGGTGAATGATGATCAGGCTACCTATACGTTGATGAAATGCGGCCATCCTTTTGTAAAGAAGTTCCGGTTGTTTTCTCTGGCGTCAATTTCCCTAATTGGGATTTGCTGGAAAAATATCCGAACGTAACAGGTAGTTGGGACAAGATTGATTATAAGGAAAACCTTCGTTTGATCGATCAGCAAATGGGAAGTCTCGCATTTATATCAATTATGATAAGACCTCCTTAGGGCAGTTGGCTTTCCGGGAGTTGATAAAAGCGGTCGATACGAGCCGATATGTATTGAATTATAATCAATTGGCTTTCCAATTAAATGACCCGGACTTTAAGGTAGATTCCATGACGTTTAGAACCGAGATGAGAATGAAGGCGATACGTCCTTCGAAAAATGTAATTCATTTCATGCCTTTTCGTAAAGCCAATGGGGAGTTTTTATTGAGTAATATTAATGGTACCTATCCTTATTGCGTATTTTTCAATATCCGTTATGACTATACATCCGCAGGTTTGTCTAAGATGTTCGTGACTCCTTCATTTACGGCGGTGCGGGAAATCTTTAATATAAACGTGGAAGTTCTGGGAGGCTATTTTTGCTCGAATCGCATACAAGCGGCGGAACAGGCTCGGTTGGCGGCTAAAATTCTTTCCGGTACGCCTGTCTCTTCCGTTCCGATCGTAGAGAGTCCTAAAGAGTATCTGTATGATTGGGGGGAGATGCAACGTTTAGGTATCTCAAAGGAGGAGGTCCCTACTAATGTTCACATCATCAATATGCCTATTTCTGAACGGTATAAGATTGGGGTTTTTATCGCCTCTTCCTTGGGCGTGATCTTATTGCTGGCATTGATCGGTTATTTGTTTTATCTCTATTGGCGGGAAGCAAGACGAAGGAAAGCGGTGCTCGCTAATTTAAAGCAAGAGAAGGAGCATCTTTCTTTAGCGTTGGAAGGGGGGAATATATTCGCTTGGAAATTACAGTCTGGTACCTTCCGGTTTGACAACGAGTTCTTTAGCTATGTGAATATTTCTCCCCGGGAAATTCCTTTGGATGAGCTGTACGAGATGACTCATCCGGACGATAGGCAGAGTTTGCGCTCCTTGATTGATTTCATTTGTACGGGTACGATCTCTCATCATATCCTTCAATATCGTTGCGATTTTAACGGGAAAGGTTACCAATGGTGGGAATTTCGTTACGGAAGCTTAGAGGATGCGATGATGGTATGGTAATACTATAGCTTATGTTTGAATATCCAAAATATCAAGGATACGGAGGAGGTCTTGATCTCTGCGAGGGAAAAAGCCGAGGAGTCGGATCGGATGAAGTCGGCTTTCTTGGCGAATATGAGCCATGAGATCCGTACGCCGCTGAATGCGATTGTCGGTTTCTCGAATTTAATGAACTCGGAAGAGGTCTTGGAGCCGGAAGAGCGTGAGCAGTTCGTGAAGTTGATTAATACGAACTCCGACTTACTATTGAAACTGATCAATGATATTTTAGATCTTTCCCGTATGGAATCTGGAAAGATGAGTTTTGTTTTCGATCGCCATGATTTGAATGTCTTGATCAATGAAATCTATTGTACTTTCCAGTTGATGATGCCCGAGGGGGTAGAGCTACGCATGCGTGTCCCCGAGATCCCGGTGGTTGTGGCGGTAGATCCTTATCGGCTGAAACAAGTATTGTCTAATTTTATCAATAATGCCATCAAGTTCACGACTTCGGGCTATATAGAAGTGGGATACTATTTCTGTACGAAAGGCGACTGCCTTCATATCTATGTAGAAGACACTGGTATCGGTATCCCTGAGGAGAAACAGAAGCAAGTTTTTGATCGTTTTTGCAAATTGGATGAGTTTGCGCAAGGCACCGGACTCGGACTGGCGATTTGCCAAGTGATAGCGCAGCGTTTCGGCGGTGAGATACAATTGAAGTCGGAATATGGTAAAGGTAGCCGTTTTATGCTAACTTTGCCTAAAGAACGTATAGGTTGACAAAGCATGGAACAAATAGAGGAACTTCACGATTTATCAAGGAACATGCGTCGGATGATTTGAATCGTCTGTTGCTTTCCGCCTCTCGTTATCCGGGGATCGATATCCCTTTCGTGGTGGATCAATTAAAATCTCGGCGGCAGATCAAGGATAAACTACCTTCATGGTATCAAAACGATCGACTGGTTTTTCCGGCGAAGATAGCGGCGGAGCAATGTTCCTCGGAACAGACTGCCTTGTACAAACAGAGGTTGGTAGATCCACAGGCACATGTATGTGATTTGACTGGTGGATTGGGGATCGATAGCTATTTCTTCTCCCGGAAAGTACGGCAGGTTACTTATATCGAACGCTTTCCCGCTTATTGCGAGGCGGCTATCCATAATTTCAAGGTGCTAGACGTTGGTAACGTAACGGTATTGAATGGCGATTCTACGGAGTTGATAGATAAGATCGATGGAATAGATGTGTTTTATATCGATCCGGCTCGTAGGGGAGAGGGGAATAAGCGGGTTTTTGCGCTGCAGGATTGCGAGCCGGATTTGACAAGTTGGTTCCTGTCTTGTTTGGTCATGCCCCTAAGGTGATCGCTAAATTATCTCCGATGGCGGATATTCATATGACGTTGGATTTGCTTCCGGATGTGACAGCCATACAGGTGCTTTCGGTGAAAAATGAATGTAAGGAGCTTTTGTTTGTGTTGGAGCGAGGCTCGAAAGGCGGGAGTCCTCAAATCTGTTGCGTGAATTTCACTTCGGAGGAAGAGCCGGAATTGTTTGTGTTCTCATTGGTGGAAGAACGGGAAGCTGTCGCTTCCATCCGTGGAGAAGTCAAGCGTTATTTATACGAACCGAACGCTTCCATCTTGAAGGCGGGTGCGTTTAAAGCGGTCGCCACTCGCTTTGGATTGAATAAATTGCATGTCAACAGTCATTTATATACGTCGGATGAGGTTGTCCCTAGTTTTCCGGGACGTTCTTTTGTGGTAGACGAAGTGATCCCCTTTACGAATAAACAATGTAAGACCTTGTCGAGGCAGATTCCCCAAGCGAATATCACAGTCCGTAATTTCCCCCTCTCGGTGGATGAGTTACGTAAGCGAACTAAAATTGCGGATGGAGGAACTATCTATCTTTTCGCTACTACTCTGGAAAATGGGGATAAGGTACTTATCAAAACTCATAAGATATAGGATACTGCATAGGTGCTGCAGCATTACTGCATAAGGGTTGCAGTACTACTGCTAGGCCTGTTGCAGTACTACTGTAAGGCTTGTTGCAGTACTATTGCAAAGCCTGTTGCAGTGATATCCGAAGGGATATAAAAAGTGTATGATGTTATCACCATACACTTTTATGATATGAGGTTTATATTACTTCAATAGATTCGCACGCATTTCCTCAATCTTAGCTTTTGACTCACGAGCCGTATTTATGGTTGCTACCATTCCGCTTAACGGAGCGATTGTAGTTCCTAATTGCTCCAAGTCAGGATAATATTTAGCTAAGTCGGCTGTGATCTGCTGGATGATACCGATACGTTTTTCCATATTCTCGCTCAAACCGGCGGAAATAGCGTCGCCTTTAACAACCAAGCCCGGATTTGCGTATACAATGGCATATTCTACAGCCATGCCCCCTAACAACTCAAGCTCAACGTCAGCCTTATCATTTTCCATCATAGCGTCGATCAATTTGTTTTCTTGGTTTTCATGAATTTGCTTAACTCCTCTTTGCTGGCGTTAGCGGGAGCGGACTCTTTCATGATGTCGATAGCGAATGGAATGTCCAGATCCGTAGTCAATTTAACCAATACGTTCTCGATATCTGTAGTCGCTTTTTCATAGCCTTCAATACGTTCAAGTCTGCGAAGTAGATACCGCAAGCACGTGCTTTCTGGGCTTGTGTGTTCAATTCGGAAACCTTGCTGACCGGCAACATAAAATCAGTATTAGCGACAGAGATCGTAACCTCGCCGGTAGATACTTTGTAAGGCAACTCCGAATCCGGCATATCTTTCAAGAAACGAGTAACCTCGTCTTTCAACTCGGCAGTAAGCAGACCTTTAGATACTTCTCCTGCGATAGCTGCTTCTTCCTCTACTTTTGCTCAGCGGCGTCTTGTTTTTACTGCTGTTGCAAGATACCATTCCAAATGTAATCGCTGCTATGGTTAGCAGGCTAACAAAACTCTTTTTCATGTTAT
>ENA-OQDF01000489-OQDF01000489.1-human-gut-metagenome-genome-assembly--contig:-NODE-489-length-16262-cov-1.792129_pt1 | contig 16262 bp, 16 predicted proteins | sample MGYA00242769_ERZ504597 | MGnify/ENA primary metagenome ERZ504597 (study PRJEB26092, sample SAMD00036305) | human gut metagenome | host: Homo sapiens | study: EMG produced TPA metagenomics assembly of...
CTCAGACCTCCGTCATACACATCGGAAAAGCTAATGATACTACTGAACATTATCACTACACCGGTGATGGAATAGAGCGAACGCTTACAAATCTTGTTGCGTAGCAATAACTTGAGTTCCAGTCTCATGTATTCGCCTATTTCGCCGTAGCGGTCGAGGAATTTGTATTCGGATACATGTTTTATCCGTGTATCTTCCACTTTGTTCAGTTCATTGTAGATGAGTTTCTGCATCAGGGTGCGGTTGATGAACCACATGAGGGCGATGGCAGCCAGTACACCGATGAATGACAGTATATTACCGGTGATGAACCCTTCTCCCAGATTGACAAAACAGTCGAAAAGCGGACTGTTGTCCGGAATGAATAGTGCGGCGGCAATGCCACCATATACTACTACCGGTAATGCCAGCCACCAGATGCGCTCACCCATCAGTGTGCGGCACAACAAGAACCAGTAGTTATTGAATACCATCAGCAGCCAGATGCCAATGCAATAGGTCAGCACACCACTGATTCCATAGAATTTGGTGACGGTGATGATGGAAAACGGAACAAACAGAAACAGCCAGAACAGATTGAAGCCATCCAGTCCGGAACGGATCAGCAGGAAGTCTATAAGACGATTCTGTTTGATGGGAAGCAGTAGGTAGGGCTTCACTTCCTGGGTGGGTGTTTTTGGAAAGGCAGGCGTATCAGGAAATCCAGCACAAGGACAAATATCAATCCGGAGTTCATTACGTGATAGGCTTCTGTGGCACCGCCGTCAAAGGCGAATGCAAAGGTCGTACCGAAGAATATCAGGTAACCGGCCCAGAAGACAAACATGAAGTACATCCAGAATTTTCCGAATTTACTTTTTTCGTACATCGGATTTCGTTTTTCTGCCAGTTTTCCGTGCTTGCGCAAATCTAAGAAAAGACTCATAGTATTTGTATATATAGAGTTTGTATAAAAAAGCTGCGCTGCCTTTCATCGAACAACGCAGCCTTCTGTGTGTATGGCTCTCTTATTCTTTGTCAGGAGTTTCAGGACTGATCATTGATACCTCAATCTCGTTCTTCTGCTTGAACAAGTCGTCGGTGAACTTCTGGATGTCCTTCACGGTGATGCTGTTGACTATCTGTTCGTAATCCTTTATCGGATTCATACCGGTGAACAGGTATTCGTCAATACTTCCCAGCCAGTAGCTGTTCTCCTTCAAGTCTTCGGCGTGTTTTTTCAGCATGACTCCTTCACTTTATTCAGATCTCCTTCCGACGGACCTGCTTTGGCGATGTTGTCGAGTTCTGTAAAGATAATCTGCATCAACTTTTCTCTTTTTGCCGGAGCGGTTTCGAATATAATCTGCAGAAGGGCCTTTTCTTTCGGATATTTGCTTAACTGGCCGCCTACATATACACCGTAAGTGCCACCTTCGTCTTCACGTACCTTGGCTGTATAAACCAAGTCAAGAATCTGGCTGGTCATATCCAGCAGGATGTCATTTTTCAGGTCGTACTTGCAGTCACCGCTCAGCAGGACAAAATTCGACGCTTTAGCAGTTTCCTGCTTCCTTACGAACTCATTCTTGTAAATTCCTTGGCGCATGTCACTTATTGTCCTTGAATGTTTCCTTGCGGTTGATGGCAGGCAGTGCACCCAGGTACTCGGCGATGAGCGGTTTCATTTCCTCCACATTCACATTTCCTACAAAGATAAAGGTAAAATCGCTGGCATCTTTGTAGCGGTCTTGATACATAGACAGAATCTTGTCATAATCCATCTTGTCAATCATGTCCGCCTTTATTCTAGCTCTTCTGGATGGTGCATGTAAATACCGGCCGAGACAGAGTCACTGAACGCCACCTGGGGATTCATTTCCATATTTTGCAAAGCAGCTTTGTTGCGGTTCTTGTAGGATGCAAAGGCATCGTCGTCACGGCGCGGGGCGGTGAACGTCAAGTAAGTGAGCTGCATCATTGTCTCGAAGTCTTTCGGTGAACAGCTGCCATTGACGGTTTCTGTCTTGTCACCGATACCATAGCTGACGGAAGCTTTCTTGCCAGCCAGAACTTTTTCCAGGTCTACGGCACTGAAATTACCCAGACCACCGACACTCACTGCATCCAGTCCGTTGATGTTGATGATTTCCGAGTCGGGGAACAAGGAACTGCCGCCCAGGCTGACTCCCTTCATGCGGATTTCGTCTGCCTTGAAGTCTGTCTTCTTGATAATGACCTTGACTCCGTTGGAGAGTGTCAGCGTTGTAGTGCTGAATATATCGTCTGTCTGCTCGGATACAATCTTTCCGCCTTCGGGCTTCGGCCATCAAAGGTTCATCCGATACCTTGTCTACGTAGCAGTCAGTTTTTCAGCTTTAATATCTTTCAGTATCTTCTTGATTGCATCTTCTGTCGGCATTTTCAATCCTTCCTTATCCGGACCGAGAATTGCGACTACCTGGTTACTGTCTGTCACGAGGGCTTGCATCATCTGGTTCAGTGCGGCAACCGGAATGGCGGGAGCTATCTGATTGATGATGGCGTATTCGTTTTCGATGCCTGGAATCGGTTCGTTATCGAGGAAATGACGGACATATTCATCCACGTACTCTTCATTCTTGCGTTTGTCACGCTCGTTATAAGCAGATTCCAGTTGGCGCAGATATTCGGCACGGGCACGGTTGTATTCCGTTTCCGTAAAGCCGAATTGGCGGGCGCGTTCTGTTTCGCGCAGGAGAGTGGCTATTCCATTTTCTATGGCATCTTCCTTGCAGACAACGACACCGGTGAAGGCATCTTTGGTTTTGGCAACAAAGAAATCATCGTCATAAGTGGCGGCATATATATAAGGAGGATTGGCGGTCTGTACCAATTCGTTCAGACGCGCATTCAGCATATTGTTGATGAGCGTGGTTGCATAATTCTGTACCAGATAGCCCATGTCGCCTTTCTGCTCGTCAGGAGTGGCTTCGTGCTTGTTGAAGATGAGGCTTGTACATTGGACTGTTCCTTGTCCTGATAAACCAATACGATAGGCTCCTTGTTGTCGTTTACCGGATAGTACTCACGTTTGGCAGCATTGGGCTGGGCGGGAATATCAGAAAATATTTTCTTGATTTGGCTTCGATGGCATCCACGTCTATATCGCCAACTACCACAATACCCTGAGGTCCGGACGGTACCACTTTTCATAGTAGTCTCTCAAGGTTTGCGGTTTGAAGTTCATAACGACCTCCATCGTTCCGATAGGGAAACAAGTGGCATACTTCGTTCCTTCGAACATGACCGGAAGCATCTTCTCCTGGAAGCGTTGTATGGCGCTCATACGGGTGCGCCATTCTTCGTTGATGACTCCGCGTTCCTTGTCTATTTCCTTCGGGTCCAGAGTCAAATCGTTACTCCAATCGTGCAGAATCAGCAAGCAGGAGTCGATGGCTCCCGGAGTAGTGACCGGCACATTGGAAATGTTGTATACGGTTTCGTCTACGGAAGTATAGGCGTTCAAGTTCTCACCGAATTTCACCCCGATACGCTCCAGGTATTGTTTCAGTGCATCACCGGGGAAGTGGGTCGTTCCATTGAAACACATGTGTTCCAGGAAATGGGCAAGGCCGCGTTGGTCGGCTTCTTCTTGAATGGAGCCTACCTTTTGGGCAATGTAAAAGTCGGCCCGGTTTGCAGGCTGGCTGTTCTTGCGGATATAATAGGTCAATCCGTTGTCCAACTTTCCGATACGGACATTTTTGTCGACCGGGATAGGCGGCATTTGCTGTGCAAATACCTGCTGAAAATTGCAGCAAAGAATTAACGCTACAATCCATAAACCGCGTAATAGATGTTTCATATTATTATGAATTTAAATTGTTCTTGAACTATCTGTCGGACAGCCCTTAGATAAATCACAACTTCTGTTGTTTTTTCGGATTCCATTCCGGATAAATGGAATTTATCTGACTGCTTTCCGGATGCGGACCAATTTGGTCAGCAGGTCTTCCAGCAGGTCGAGTTTCAGCATGTTGGCGCCGTCACTCTTGGCTACGGCGGGATTTTCGTGGGTTTCGATGAACAGTCCGTCTACACCTACGGCAACACCGGCTTTGGCTACGGTCTCGATAAGTTGCGGCATACCTCCCGTGACACCACTGGTCTGGTTGGGCTGTTGCAGGGAGTGGGTTACATCCAGGATGACAGGGAAACCGAAGGTCTGCATTTCGGGGATGCCGCGATAGTCGATGACTAAATCCTGATAACCGAAAGTAGTTCCGCGTTCCGTCAGCATGACGTTCCTATTGCCTGCTTCCACTACTTTATCAGCCGCAAAGCGCATGGCAAGCGGAGAGAGGAACTGCCCTTTCTTGATGTTGATGGTTTTTCCGGTTTTGGCGGCGGCTACAAGCAGGTCTGTCTGCCGGCAGAGGAAGGCGGGAATTTGCAGAATATCCACATATTCGGCAGCCATGGTGGCTTCTTCGGCGGCATGAATATCGGTTACGGTAGGTACTCCGAAAGTGGTGTGCACTTTTTGCAGTATCTTCAGCGCCTTTTCGTCACCGATACCCATAAAGGAATCCAGACGCGAACGGTTGGCTTTACGGTACGACCCTTTGAATACGTATGGGATTTGCAGTTTTTCTGTGATGGTCACGATACGTTCGGCAATGCGCATTGCCATTTCTTCTCCTTCAATGACACAAGGACCTGCCAGTAGGAAGAAGTTTCCGGTAGGATTATTCTTTAATTCAATCATAGGTTGTTACTGATTAAGTATTTTCAATTGGGTATAATCAATGTTATTGCTTCATGCAGTACGCTGATGTCCAGTGGAAAATGACGGTCGAGAATACGTCCGTCCAAATCGACAGAGGCATTTTGCGCACGCAGCACTTTTACTTTTTGCGTACGGTAGGGCATCACTACCTTATGGTTCAGAATCCGCCCTTGGATAAGCATCCACAATCCCGACCATAGTTGCAGCAATTCGGGACGGTAAATGACGGAAACATCCAGCCAGCCATTATAGGGCACTGCACTAGGCGCTTGTCCGTATCCCCACGCACTGCCTATGCAGACAGTCATGATGCGTCCACGTATGTGCTCGCCGTTTATCTTGAGATGCATGCGGTACAGCTTCCGTTCGAAGATAATAGATAGCAGTGCCATGAAGTAAGAGAGGAACTTCACTCCCCAGAAACGCTTGCACTGGTCGGTGATTTTCACGATACGGGCTCCCAGGCCTATGTTGATGGCATTGAGAAAGTAGCGTGTCAGATGCTTTTCACCGTCGTAATAATAGCAGGTACCCACGTCTATTTTCCGGCGGCGGTTGTTGATGATGCAATCCACCGCTTTCTTGTAGTCCGAACTCATTTCCCAATAGTCGGCAAAGTCATTTCCTATACCATTGGGGATGATGCCGATGGCTATATTCTCCTTGTCCGGTGCATTGGAAAGCATGATGCCGTTAATGACGTCATTCAGTGCGCCGTCACCGCCTACTACAACAATGGTGCGGTAGCCGTTGTTGGCAAGGATACCTGCCAGACGCTCTACCGAACCGAACCCTTCGGACTGCACATAGTCGTAAGGCACACCTTTGCTGTCCATGTATTCTTTGATTTCTTTCCACCGTTTCTGCACTTTCCGTGTTCCGGCTTTGGGGTTGTATATTACTCCCAACTTTCGGGTTCTGCACTCATGATTCTATTTACAATTTGACTATTTACTATTTACGATTTAAATCACCCGGTCACTTTATCGTTTCATCATCCTTCCAACTTCTTCTTTACAAAAGCTATCTTTTCTTCCATCGGCCACCGGGCATTCATCCAATGATGGTAAATCCACGCCGTTCCATACCACGGAACCAGTCATCTGGCGTTTGGCAAACTGGTGGATGGCTGTTTCCAGTTGCGTGAACATCTCTTCATAGGTCAACTTGCCGATGACATAAAGTGTCAGATACTTGTATTCCAGTCCGTAATAGATGAGGTCATCCGGTTGGATGCCTTGCTCTATCAGACGACGCACTTCGTCTATCATTCCTTCTTCCAGACGCTGGTGCAGGCGGCGGGTGATTTTCTCCCGACGCAGTTCCCGGTTGATGTCCACACCAATGATGAGGCTGTTCAGCTGGGGGAAGGAGCGTTCGTCTACTGGGGTATGGGCATAATACTCTTCGATTTCGATGGCTCGTATGGCACGTTTGGCTGTGTCTACGTCCGTAGTATTGTGCAGGCTTTTGTAACCTTTCAGTATGTCGGTCAGTTCTTCCAGCGATTTGTCTGCCAGACGGGTGCGCAACTCGGGATTCTCGGGTACGGGCAGCAGACGGTAGCCTTTCAGCACTGATTCGAGATACATTCCGGTTCCTCCACATACAACGGGCAGGCAACCTTTTTGTTTAATAGTCTCGTAAGCATTCAAGAAATCACGCTGATACTCGAAAACATTGTACTTATAGCCCGGGTCGGCTATGTCGATGAGGTGATAGGGAATCTGTTTCCCGTCGACGGTATAGTCGGCAAGGTCTTTGCCGGTGCCCAGGTCCCATCCCCCGATAGATTTGCCGTGAATCGGCACTGATGATTTCCGTATGGAGTTCGGCGGCCAAGGCGGCTGCAAATGGAGTCTTTCCTGAGGCGGTAGGTCCTAATATGGCGATTAAATCATAGTCTGGCATATATAAGTTCTTGTTAATCTCACTACAAAGATAGTGCAAACCGAATGCAGAATAAAATGAACTCGTTCATTTTTTATGCTGAGGTGCAGCTTATCTTCGTGTTAGTGCAAAGATAATGCAAACTGGGAGTATAATGGAAAGAACTTGCTCATTTTTTTACGTGATGCTATACCTTCTTTTCTACTTTGAAGCAGAAAAAAGTGAAAAAGGACGTGAAAACGAGCATTAATCTTATTAAAATGTGTTATGAAACATGCTTTTTTTCTTGGAAAGTTTGTCAATGTCCCAAAAGTCCGTACATTTGCAATGTGTTTTTCATAGTATTAGATTTAAGGTTAACAAAGGTTGGAGTACAGCGGTACTCCTTTTTTTATGCCCTAAACTGAACTTTGGCACTTTTTTTCTATATTTTTGCACTATATATTGAATGAACAAACATATTCACCTCTTATGAAGCTCTGTATATAGCTACGCTCAACGAATAGCCCTGCTTGATAAAGCTATTCAGCTATCTGGCAAACGATGACCCGTTTGCCACAGAGATTGTGTATCCTTTTATTCATGAATTTGCAGGATGGCATGCTGTACTTGTACAGTGTGTTGTTTTGTGCTATTTTATTGTTGAGCAATGCATTATACATATAAACAGATATGGATTATCAACTTTCCGGTAATGATGAGCATTTTGATGGAGCAGCTGATAAATATAACCGATGCTGTTTTCTTAGGTCACGTTGGCGAGGTGGAATTGGGAGCATCTGCCATTGCAGGGATTTATTATTTGGCAGTCTACATGCTTGGGTTTGGGTTTAGTATCGGATTGCAGGTGATGATTGCCCGAAGGAATGGAGAATGTGGCTATGGTAAGGCTGGAAAGATATTCTTTCAAGGTTTCTTCTTTTTATCGGGATTGGCCATTTTGCTTTGTCTGCTGATGCAGGCAAGTTCTCCTTTCATATTGGGAAGGTTGATTTCCTCACCGGAGATTTATCGGGCTGTAATTCAGTATCTGGACTGGCGCAGTTTCGGTTTGCTGTTTTCGTTTCCGTTTTGGTTATCCGTTCTTTTCTTGTGGGAATAACATGCACTCGGGCATTATCGTGGGCTGCTGCCGTTGCAGTAGTGATTAATATTCCTTTGAATTATATTCTGATAATTGTTGGAGGACTGGGAATATCGGGAGCTGCCATTGCTTCTTCTCTGGCAGAGATAGGTTCTTTGGTGATGTTTCTTTTCTATGTATGGCTGAAAATAGATAAAGGGAAATATGGATTGAAACCGGTATATGACGGAAAGCTGTTGGTGGATGTGCTGAGCTTGTCGGTATGGAGCATGCTTCATGCCTTTATCAGCGTGGCTCCGTGGTTCTTGTTCTTTGTGGCGGTGGAACATTTGGGTAAAACGGAATTAGCCATTTCCAATATTACGCGAAGTGTATCTGCTGTCTTTTTTGTAATAGTCAATTCTTTTGCGGTCACTACGGGTTCGCTGGTCAGTAATGCGATTGGGGCTGGAGAAAGGAGGGCTGTTTTCATTATCTGCCGTAAGATACTGAGGTTGGGCTATTCTGCTGGATTTCCACTGATAGGGGTAGCTGTATGTTATAATCGCTTGATAATAGGAATCTATACAGATAACGAACTGTTAACAGAGCAGGCTTTCATCCCTTTTGTTGTGACGTTGCTGAATTATACCTTTGCCTTGCCAGGCTATGTATATCTCAACGCAGTTGGAGGAACCGGTAAAACCCGGATTACTTTTCTTTTCCAAGTGACTACCACTGTCGTGTATCTGGGGTATCTTTATTGGTTAAGCGCTTGCACTCATGCATCCTTGGCTATTTACTTAACGGCAGAATACCTTTTTGTGATTTTGCTGGCACTGCAATCGGTTTTCTATTTAAGAAGTAAACAATATTAGAAACATATCGAATTATGATGACTAAAATATATCCGCGTACGGGAGATAAGCAAACCGTATATCTTAATGCTGTTGTAAAGGATCCTCGAATAGAGGTTGGTGACTATACTATTTATAATGATTTTGTAGCTGACCCTTTGTTGTTCGAGAAAAACAATGTGCTGTATCATTACCCCATCCATCAGGAGAGGCTGGTTATTGGTAAATTCTGTTCCATTGCTTGCGGTACGAAATTTCTGTTCAACTGTGCCAATCATACGTTGAAATCTCTGTCTACTTATACATTTCCTTTATTTTACGAAGAGTGGGGATTGAAGAAATCGGACATAACGGATGCATGGGATGACAAAGGAGATATTATAATAGGTAATGATGTTTGGATTGGTTATGAAGCGGTGATAATGGCTGGTGTTCATATAGGAGATGGGGCGATTATTGGTGCACGTGCTGTTGTGACTAAAGATGTTCCCCCTTATACAATTGTAGGGGGAACTCCTGCCAAAGAAATCAGGAAACGTTTTGATGAGGATGTGGTGAAGAAATTATTGCGGCTGCATGGTGGGATTGGTCGATTGATGAGATACGCCGTTACTTGCCGCATCTTGTACAAGGCTGTTGGGATAGATTTCCTTAATAATCCATCATCAGTGAGTTGCCGGTCTTGCCTCGTGAAATGTCAAGGTTAGGCGGTGCATAGCTCTGGTTACAGCTACATAAAGCATACTCTTGTCAATTTCCGAACGGTAATTTCTCTCATCCGTCTGTGGAATAATGACTTCGTCAAACTCAAGCCCTTTTGCCATGTGGGCAGAGGTGATGACGATGCCTTGCACAAATGCGGAGCTTTGACTTGATAGGAAGCTGATATCATTGGCATATGATTTCAGCATGTCTGCCATCTCCTTGGCTTGCTGCTCCGTCTTGCATATGATGCCAAGAGATTTATATCCGGATTTCCGGTAAGTGGAGATTAGTCCCATAATGCCGGACAGTTCTTCTACGGCACTGCCGAACTGCAGGATTTGTGGCTTTTCTCCATGCCGGGCAACCGGTTCCAGCTCTGCGTTGGGATGAATCTTGCGCAAAATCCGTAATCTCGAAGGTGGAACGATAACTCTTACACAATTTCATGATTTCACTTGCAGTAAGTGACTTTTGGATAGTTTCTGCTGTGGATGAGCCATAAGGATTCACGGACTGTCCTGCATCGCCCAACACGGTTTTCCGGCATGGAAAGAGTTTCTGTATTACCTTGTACTGTATGGGCGAATAGTCCTGCATCTCATCTATCAACAGATGTTTGACTCTGCATGGCTGGTTCCCGTTTCCCTCCAATGCCAAGTGTAGGTATGCCAGCGGTGCCAAGTCTGAGTATTCGAGTGTATGTCCCTTTCGCATTTTGAACATTCCGGGATTATTTGTCCATTTAAAGAAATCTTTGTAGACTTGAATGTCGTTATTACCTGCAAACATTAGTCTGATTTCTTTCTTCAGAAGGTTTCTTCCGGCGGTGGTTACCGTAAAGGCGTATTGTATTTTCAACATATCCAGCATATAATCAGCCATAGCTTCAAATCGTCGGCGTATGGGGTAACGGTTGAAACGTAGGTACTGTTCTTCGATAAACGGGGCAGGTATGGTGATGTATTTGGTCAGCTTCACATCTGCTGCCTTGAAGTAGGTGTTCTCTATGTGGAGGATAAACTTGTCAAGCTCTGAAATGAAACCGAAAGAGGCTTTATAGGCTATTCTGTCGATGAGGCTTGAGGATGGCTTCTCTAACAGTTCATTCACTAACCCGAAGTATGTTTGGTACTTATATTTGTGTTCCAACACTCCGGAGAGTATTTGTTCCATACTGGTTTCGGGCACGGTTTCTTCCCCAAGTTCGGGGAGGACGTTGGAGATGTAATCGGAAAACACTTTGTTGGGGGAGACAATCAGGATATCTTTTGACGAGATGCTGTCTCTGAAGGTATAGAGCAGGTAGGCTATGCGGTGCAGGGCTATGGATGTTTTTCCAGAGCGGCCACTCCTTGAATAATAAGCGTGCGGATATCTTTGTTGCGGATAATCTGGTTCTGTTCCCGTTGGATGGTGGCAACGATTATTTTTCATCTTGTCATCTACATTGGAACTTAACTCTTTTTGCAGAATGTCGTCATGGACGGTCAGGGCACTTTCAATCATAAATTCCATTTTGCCGCCCCGAATTCTGTATTGGCGTTTTAGGGAAATTTCTCCTTTAATCTCTCCCGATGGAGACCGATAGCCTGCTTCTCCTAATTCATGGTCATAGAACATGCTCGAAACAGGTGCTCGCCAGTCATGGATAAGGGTAGCTCGACTTCCGGGTCATAGAAGGTATGGATGCCTATATAGATAGGCATCACTTTGCTGTTTTCTTTCTTTTCCAAAAAATCAATCGTCCGAAGTAAGGAATGGCAAGTATCTTGGTGAGCCGCTTACGCTTGTTGATTACACTTCCCCCAAGGCAAAATGGTTTAGGATGCTTTCGCGCATGGAGCGTATCTCGTGCGGGTCGATGTCTTTGTTGGACCAGATATAGTCTTTGTATTCTGCCAAGGTGTCGACGTGGTCTTTCACTGATGCGTCGGTATTACCGATAACCTTTTTCAGAAACTGATTATTTGCTTTAAATATTCTTTCTCTTGTTTCTCTGTTTGATTGAATGCCATAATTAGTTGTTGCTAAAAATAAGACAGTGTGCAAAATTAGTGTATTGTATCGGGAAGGGAAATGGCTATTTATAGCTATATATTGGGGAGTTTTATATCTTTGCACATTCAAAAAGTGGAGGTAAATGGATATTCATGAGCTTGCAAGGCAGAATCAGCAATCTGCATGGAAAGTATTGGAAGATACCCGTATTATTGAAGCATGGGAGCGCATTGGAGCAACCGTTCATTTGGTGGGCTCACTCCGTACCGGGCTGTTGGCGAAAAGTAGGGATATAGATATCCATATTTATACCGATAGGTTGGATGTAGGAGAGAGTTTTTCGGTCCTCCGGGAACTTGCGGAACGGTTGCCTTTGCAGGAAATACAATATAGGAACCTTATCCATACGGAGGAAGAGTGCATGGAGTGGCATGCTTTATATAAGGATAGAGAACAGAATACTTGGAAGTTTGATATGATTCACATCCGGAAAGGTTCCAGGTATGATGGTGTTGTAGAAAAGGTGACTGCCGCTATTGCGGAGCGCCTTACTCCTGAAATTAGGAAAACGATATTGCAAATCAAATTCGATGTGCCGGATGGTGTAACGATTCCAGGTATAGAGATTTATCATGCTGTCTTTACGGGAGGTGTCCGCACTTATAAGGAGCTTGAAGAGTGGCGCAAAACAAATCAGTTGGCGGACAGTCTCGGTTGGCTTCCGTAATCTTAGAGGTAGATACCAAGATTTTCTACTATATGGATGGCTTCCATTATATTGTTGGCATCTAACTTGCTTAGGATGTTTTTCCGGTGATTGTTCACAGTATAGATGCTCACTCCCAGCTGGTAAGCGATTTCCTTGCTTAGAAAACCTTGTCGGATGAGTCGTAATATTTCTTTCTCCCGGTTGGATAATTGTTTGTCGGGAGAAACAGTGCATGTTGGAAGTATCTCTCCCGTTTTTCTGTTCACCACCGTCCGTTTGATTCTTTCGATAGGGGTCTGGTCGGGAAGTATGTCCATTACTCCATGATTATCCAGGCTTTACCATTCCGGTCTGTTTCTATGACTTGTTGCCGGCTGCTTACATTGATATACTGTTGCCGTGCATTCAACATACGGAATTGAAATATTTGCCGGTAGTCATTTCTTTCTTCCGGTGGGAGTGAGTAGATGAACTGTCCATGCTCGATTTGGCATTCTGTGAGTTGAATTCTGTCATCAGGGTGTATTCTCTCTTCCAGTAAATCGCCTTGTTGCCTGATTGTCTTTATCCAAGTGGGATTGTATCCGAAAGATGGCAAAACTGTCGGATGCAAAATCGTATCTCTCTTTAAATACGTCAACTGTAAAAATACAGTTCTGACTCATTTGTGAGAACGCTTGCACGGATATTCTTTTCTTGTTCCACAAATCATAGTCCACATCGGGACCGCTAATCTGCTGTCTTGCCCATAATTTTTTGGGAGTTGTCTTGTTGGTAGTCATGGAACAAAGATAACTGATAATTTTCTTTTGAGCTTTATCTTTTACGGGATAATATTATTTTTAAGAATATGTTGTAGGGTTGGATTAAGTGGCTACTTTTGTAGGCCATGTCATTGGGGACGTCGTGAATGAAAAGCAAACGAGTAATAAATTCAATATGTGATAAGATGAAAGATATACCGGCAGACAGCTTAATAAAGAATTATTTTCCTGTAGATTATATAGATTCTTTTTCTAAAGTGATGGTCACTGGGCAGGCATTGACACCGGAAGATTTTCGCAATCTTGCCTTCAGCCGATTTCCTAAATGGATTGGTTGGCTCATGAATTTCAGGAATGCGATTGTAAAGCCATTAGGACTGGATACAGCAACCAGATTTACAGATATGGTCTTGGATAAAAATCTGCATGAAGAAATTCTCGGAATGCTGGATAAGCATCTTGATTTCCATGTGTCCATGTGGTGCGGGGAATATCACGAAGGAAAACAAGAACTTCGGATTACTACTGTTGTGAAGTACAATAATTGGCTGGGAAGGCATATTTCTTTATTATCAGACCTTTCATGGGATAATAGTAAAGTCTATCTTAAAGCATGTTGCTGGGGATAGGGGAGTGGGTGTAAATAAATACTCCCATTGAAATATTATCATTTCAATGGGAGTATTTATTTGAGTGGTGCCACCAGCAATATAAATGTTAAATTATTATCAATCTGATTAAATCCAAATATATGCTAATATGTTGATATTAACGCTAATTAAACGGATTTCAATTTAGGCGAGTAGTGACTGTTTTAGAAATTATAGTGACTATTGTAGTGACTATCCGGAAAAAGTCACTAACTTTGCAGTGTCCGATTCATAAGGGAATCGAACCTTGGATTCTATGGCAAAATCTCTTTCCCGGTTCTTCATCCGCAAGCAGGACGAGAAGAACGAAATCGCAACTCTTTTCTTTAGGGTGCAGAATAAGAAACACAAAGTCGATACGCTCTTTTCCTCTCAGATCCGTGTGAATGTTGCGGAGTGGAAAGAGGCTTTGTCGTGTCCTGAAAAATGGATGCGACATCAAAGGGCGAACTTTAATTTACACGACTCACTCAATAGGATTGAACTGGTAGTAAAATCGGAAGTCGAAGGCATGTCTTTCGACAAGTCGCATGTTGAGGCCGAAATCCTCGCTATCGCCAATCCGAAAAAGGCAGAAGCCATAATGAAAGCGAAGCGTGAAGAGGAGGAACGGCAACGTGAGGAAGAACGCATAAAGGAAGAGCAGGAACGTCTGATAAAGGAAGGCATCGATGCTGAACGCGCCAAAATATGGAATTTCATAGACCGATTTTGCAATGAAATCAAGAGCGGTGCCAGGCTTAATGGTCATGATAGATATGCGCCCGGCACTGTGAAGGCATGGAATAGCTTTAGGAAGCTCTATGACTTGTTTGACAGAAAGCATCGCAACACATGGTATGACGTAGACCGTGCGTTCGTCACCAAATTCCTGAATTTTATGGAGAAGAAAGATTATATGGTGACTGCGCAGAATAAATATCTGGTTGATCTCCGTGCAATTATCAGCTACGCTTATGCAGACGGAATCCACAACAATGACCGTGCCCTGCAATATTTCGCAAAAAAGAAAATTGAAGAGAAAGACAAGGCTATCGAAATCTACCTTACCGAGGCAGAGCTTCAGGCATTGTATGAAATGCCACTGTCAGGCAAGCAGGAAGAGGTGCGCGATATATTTCTTGTCGGGTGCTACACTTGTCAGCGCGTGAGCGATTACAACGACATCGACAAGGATTGTTTCACCACTACTGCCAAAGGAACACCGGTAATACGCCTCATTCAGAAGAAAACCCGCAACGAGGTAAAGATTCCTATAATGAATCCCAACCTAAAGGCTATATGCGAAAAATACGACTACAATCTCCCTTATGTTGTTGACGTGATACTCAACCGCTACATAAAGGAGATTCTAAAGGAGCTGTCCGGTAAAGTGCCCGACTTAGCAGGATGGTAGTAACCAAGCTTACTCAAAAGCAGAAGAAACTGGTGGAGGACGGCAAGCTCGTTGTCGAGCACAACGAAAAGGGAGAGGTGATAATGCCCCGCTATAAGTGCGTGACTACCCACACAGCCCGCCGCAGTGGAATAACCAACATGTACCTCACCCACAAATACTCCATAGTCCAGATGATGCACGTCAGCGGCCACAAAACGCAAAAGACCTTCATGGACTACATCAAACTCTCCTCCGATGAAATTGCCGACGAGATTAACGCTATCGCCAATGGCAGTAAAACGGAAGTATTTTAACTATTATTACTCAGAAACAGCTACAAATCAAAATATAAATTGTAATTTTGAATATGGAAACAAATAATTCACAGCTCGTAATCTATCAGGCACCCGACGGAAATATGTCGATTGATGTGACAGTTCAGAATGATACCGTATGGTTGAGCCAAGGCAGATGGCCGAACTCTTTGACAAAGATCAGTCAGTTATTGCCCGCCACATCTCTAATGTTTTCAAGGAAGGCGAGCTGGAGAAAGAGAGTAATATGCAAATTTTGCATAATACTCTGTCGAAGTACAAGCCGACTCAAGTTTACAGCCTTGATGTTATTATCTCTGTTGGCTATCGCGTTAAATCCAAACGTGGCACTCAATTCCGCATTTGGGCGAATAAGATATTGAAGCAGTATCTTCTTCAAGGCTATGCTATAAACGAACGCATAGCTGCGCAGAAATATGACGAACTGAGTCAGTTGGTAAAAGTGCTTGGCCGCACAATCCAGAATCAAGAAAGGCTTACGGAGGATAGCCGTTCATTGCTTGATGTTGTCGTCGATTACACATACGCCCTCGACACCCTTGACCGCTACGACTATCAGGAACTGAAGATTGAGGACACCACCGGTAGAGAGTCGTTTCATGCCACCTACGAAAACGCCATGGAAGTCATCCGCGAGTTACATGAGAAATTTGGAGGTAGCACATTGTTCGGCAACGAAAAAGATGATTCCTTCAAAAGCTCCATCGGTCAGATTTACCAGACTTCGGAGGCGTTGACCTCTATCCCTCAGTGGAGGAGAAAGCCGCCATGCTCCTGTATCTCGTTACCAAAAACCACTCGTTCAGTGACGGCAACAAACGCATTGCCGCCACACTGTTCCTGTGGTTCCTCAACGGCAATGGCATTCTCTACAACGAAGACGGCACAAAGCGCATTGCCGACAACACCCTCGTCGCCCTTACCCTTATGATAGCAGAAAGCCGCACTGAGGAAAAGGACACAATGGTTAAAGTCATCGTCAACCTCATCAACAAGAATAACTGACGCCTTGTCCATAAAAGTCAAAGGGGTTTTTCACAACAAGAAAGCTGCTGATTGTCTATATATTACGCAATATATTAGGTGTCGGTTGGTGATTTAATAAAAAATCTAATTTTGCTGCTCAAATTGAGCCTAAGAAATGGAAGGACTCATTGTCGATA
>ENA-OQDF01000490-OQDF01000490.1-human-gut-metagenome-genome-assembly--contig:-NODE-490-length-16252-cov-3.321674_pt1 | contig 16252 bp, 22 predicted proteins | sample MGYA00242769_ERZ504597 | MGnify/ENA primary metagenome ERZ504597 (study PRJEB26092, sample SAMD00036305) | human gut metagenome | host: Homo sapiens | study: EMG produced TPA metagenomics assembly of...
CAGCTGCAGAATGATATAGAATTTAATTTTGTTTATATAATCCAGAAATAGTTTCATAAAAAATCCTTTTGTTTTATAACTGCACCTTATACCATATATCCAAGACCTTTTTTGGTAATGATAAATTCTTTCAATCCTTCTTTTTCCAGTTTCCTGCGCAGCGGGTAATATTCACAGTCAGCGTATTGTCATCAATAAAACTGTCACTCTCCCATAGCTTCGTCATAATCGCATCTCTGGAAACAACCTTTCCGGCATGCTCCATCAATATTTCCAGAATGCGAAGCTCATTTTTCGTAAGATCAATATCGTTTCCATTCCACGTCAGAGTACAGCGGGAAGGACTCAGAACAACCCCTTTATATTCCAAAACATTTCCCGGAGTTCCAAAGGAATATGTGCGGCGCAGAATCGCCTGAATTTTTGCAGTCAGTACATCCATACCAAACGGTTTTGCAATAAAATCATCTGCGCCACGACTCATTGCCATAACCATATTCATATTATCTGCCGCCGAAGAAATAAAGATAACCGGAACCTGAGAAATTCTGCGTATTTCTTCACACCAGTGAAAGCCATTATAGAAAGGCAGCTTCAGATCCAGCAGGACAAGCTGGGGATCTCTGCGTACAAATTCCTGTATAATATTGGAAAAATCCTCCGCACAGGATACATCATATCCCCAGGACGAAAGATTCTTTTTCAGTACTTCTGAGATGATCTCATCATCCTCTACGATAAAAATACGATACATAGTTATCCCTTCCCTCTGTTCCACCCACTGCTTATTGCTCTCCGCAAATGCAGCAGGTAACTCGATTCATTTAAAAAGCACTCAGGAATCTCTATCTAATAAAATGTGTGAATGCATGTTCTTCCTTTTCCGGAAGTCCAAACTGCTTTTTACCAAGTTAGATGCTCTTCATCAGAAAAGTCATATTTCTGGCGAGTACACGCATGGTCTGCTTTCCTTCTTCATCCCTGTCAGCTTCTCCCAGTTCGCGTCCATGTATGCAATTCCAGTACTGGCTGGCCGCAATCGGCATGTTTTGTGCCTGTTCTTCAATATCTGTCAAATAGAATCCCTGTCTAAAATCCTTGTATGGTCTGCACATTGCAAGATTTATGTTATCAATTGATATATTGCTCCCATGATATAATCTCATAATGTACCTCCATTTTTTTGCACAAAATCCCCAAATCTTCTAATACTGTTTCAAAATCCAGAGTATGCTCGACATCGTAATTTTCTTTGATGAAAGCTATGCCTTTAAATTGAAAAAGGTACTGAAATGCCTCTTTGACACTTAAATTATGTTTATTGGCAAATTCATTTACACACGCAACGGTAAAACCAATTTTTCTTTTTGTTCGCTCATTCAAAAACTCCTTATTATTCTGGATTTCATAAAAAATGTTTTTCTTATCTATTTCCATCTCTAGAATCAGAATTTATAACTGTTCTCTCACTAACATTAAAGCATATCCCAGAAGATTGTTGCCTCTCCATTTGCTTCGCTCAAATCTGTTTGGATCTCCCATGGATAAACCTATTCCCCAGATTTGATCTCTTACTGCGCATTCAGCTAACACAGCATCACCTGTATCAACAAGTTGTCGTTTTAAGTCTGTGTTTTGACTGAATTTCGCTTTTAATCCCTCATAAACAATAATCTGCCTTATACCATTCCAGACATTTTCATCATATCCATGTACTTACGACCTAATTTCTTAATCTCAGCAACATTATCTGTATGAAGTATGTCATTAACTATTTCTTCATCATGAAAGCGGCATGCTTTCTGATACATCATAAACTGCTCCATTGACGAAAAATCTATTCCGTTGACTGTGAAATGACTAAGATACCAGTTGCTCAAATAGCCATTTTCTTCATCCGGATTGTGGAAACATATAACATTCATTGCGTTTCACCTGCTTTCTTTTTATAAAATCATTTAATTCAGATAAAACTACCGTTCTAATTTTCTCTATGAATTTGCACTGCTCTCAAACTTCCCGTCAGCCCATTCGCCCTCCCAGAAGTTTAATCCCCTACGAATTTACACTGCTCTCAAACCTTAGGGATAGGAACTTCTATCATTTTTGGTTTGATTCCCCTACGAATTTGCACTACTCTCAACGTTTATAATCTACTAACATTTGGAATGAATGTTTGATTCCCCTACGAATTTGCACTGCTCTCAAACCAGTGGGCTTGGCACATTATTTTCGAGTGGTTTGATTCCCCTACGAATTTGCACTGCTCTCAAACTTGTGTTGAGTGTCTGAGGGGATACCAGAAGTTTGATTCCCCTACGAATTTGCACTGCTCTCAAACCTCAAATGTTTGAAATAAATGATCTGCGAATCACTTGTGCAATTTCGCAAGTTGTATTTACTCACCCCTATACTAACACAAAATACAGAAATCTGCATCTACAATATGTCTGCATTCCCATTCAAGAATTGGATGTTCGCTACTTTCCAGTATCAGTATCTGTATATCTCTTTCTATTATATTCTGCAGAAATAAATTCATCTCTGCATCTGAAAGATAACTCCGCAAATTACCAGGATAAATAATTTTTTTCCATCATATTCCTGAACTAATTCAAAATAATCTAGCAGTTGTTCTCCCAAATTGTCATAATCATCGTCTACACGAATTCCCGCAGCTTTAATCAACGTCTCAATTGATATTTTTGAAAATTCAAAAGCTCCAACCATATCCAATGATAATTTCATGAGATATTGCTCCCACTTTCCAAGCATTTCCTTTGTTTCCAGATAATGGCTCTCATCTATCGCAATATTCTGCATCCTTGTCGTCATTTTGGTAATAAGATTTTTCTGATTCATATCAAATGGTACAAACCTTGTAATCAGTTCAATATGTTTTGCCATAGGCAGAACCTTATTATCTTCTGACAGCACACTTATTCCTTCTTCTCCTTGAACTTGATTAAAAATATCTCGAATCACACTATAAAATAGTTTTTGATTTTCAATAACTATGCTACAGCATCGGCCACCCGCACAATCAAATATATGATCAATCTCAGATAAAATTATTTTCATAATATGATCAGCCTCTCTTCCGAATCTATGATATCACTGGTATATTCCCCCACTATATAATCCATTTTTACAAATTGTTTCTCCGTAATAGTTATTGTCTGAATCAATCCCTTAGGTGGTTTATTATTATGTACCATATTTTCATAGATTTTCCATAGATGGACTGGTCATCATTTTACAGTAAACAGATTCCTGCAGCATAATAAAACCATTTTTGATCAAAGCCTTACGGAACTTCCTATAATTACGTTTATCCTCATTGGTCAGTGTTGGAAGATCAAAGAAAACTATCATTCTCATAAACCGAAACCCGCTCATATCTCTTTCTCCAAAACAAATCACACTATACTATAAAATTTTATTTCCGCAGAATCTTTGTCGTTAATCGCATCTAAAACACTTTTAGTATATATTTTAATAGCGTTCATTACAAATTGGTTCTGACCGTCAATCATAACTTTCTGGTCCAATAGAGTCCACATAAAATGTTTTTCATCCTGTTCGAATTTTGTTGGCTGCATACTATATACCATACGGTCTACCAGAATACGAAATGGCTCCATAAAATCACAGGAAAGGTTATAATGATTAACCATGTTGTTATGGAATATTCCAAGCTGTGTCAAATACCCATTTGCACTGACTTCCCGATTAATAGCCGATAGAACTAAACTATATCCATAGTTAAGTGCAGCATTTGCAGGTATATCTGCACTTCTGGTAAAATCCATACCAAACAGTGCATTAAAATATACCTTTGCAGCATGTCCCTCACGATTAGTCGAATCTGCCAGTTCTACTTGTTTCACGTATTCTGACAACATACCTGCCTGTTGTATTTTTCCAATTTCCATCAGAAACTCTGACTGCTTGCGGATCTTTTCACTGACAATATCTCTCCAGATAATATCTTTAATGTTCTGTTCCCAGACAATTTGCGTTCGTATTTTTGCTGCACTGTCATGACATCCATGATGAGGCATCAACTCAGCTACTGGATTCCGTTTCCGATCGCAGAAAATAACTTTGATTTTTTTCTCTGTTAATGCTTCAATCAAAATCCCAGTTAATGAAACTGCAGGATTCTCTATTAGAAGAATTCCAATTTCATCAAAGCAAAACCCTTTTGGTTTCTAATCCTCTAACGACCATATATCCCATTTTATAATCCAGTTTTGCCTGATTTTCAATTACTACAATTCTCCAGCTCATAATAACTCCAATATATTTTCTGAACGCTTTTCCCATATTCCGGATGGTGACTGATCAATAATTCTGACATCTGAGTATAGCTTTTTCCAATTTGATATTGTTGAACTGAAATTAACTGTTGCACCGCTATTAGACGAACCACCAATCAATGACAAATCACAGCCACTTGTCATACGACCAAATACTGTTTGAATATTCATCAGAACCACACATTGTTCTTTAATATTCAATTTTTCAAAACGTTCCTGTCCATCCATGAGAATTTGTACTGGTGAATTTACGCGCTTACTATAAATTGTATTCTGTAATTTTTCAATATACAGTTCATAAGTTTTTGATTTTCCTCTACAGATACCTTATCATATTCTTTATCATATATAAAATCAGGATTCTTCTTAAATTTTTCAGTAAATTTTTCCAACTTCTTCATATAGCCTTTCCAACAATCCTCTGAAGAAAACTGCATTACCGACTGTGCCACCAGACATTTTCCTTTGCCTCCAGTTCCAGTAATACATACTCTGAATCCATCTAACGATAGCATTGTATTAATCTTCCATGGACGCATACCCAACGGAAATGAAATTTCATCTACCTTCTTGCCTAAAATACTTTTTAATCTGTTAAACGTATATTCTCTGGCAATGTTTCATCTTCTAAAAAATGTTTTCCATGAAGCAATTCTACCGGCATAATTATAATTGCACATTTTTTCCTGATTTTATATTTGACAGGCATCAAAAACATTATACCAGCTTTATTATACCCACCATATTTTTCAGTAGGCAATCCCGCCTTTAAAGGAATCAAGCCGGTTCCTTTCTTAACTGGATTCTGGTCAAACAATCCTCCTGTTTTAAATGTAGCAAACTTCACAAAATGTGCTGTGTTCTTCTTCGCGATTTTCTTGACCTTTGCAAGCATCGACGCTCCATCCCAAACTATGGTTCCCTGGCAATTCACCGGATGAGAAAAAACTGTTTTTGTTTTTATACTATATTCTGAATCAACACTAAACCATCTCTTTGAAAATCGCATATCATAAACATTTCCTGTCACAACGTTCAAATATGCATCTACTGCATGGTGCAGGTCATTATAAGTTCTAGACTTGGCAAATCAAATTCGTGTCGAAAATCAGAAACAAAGTCCTGCCTTTACATAAACAATGTCTATGTTCGAAAATCTCTCCTTCAACAAGCCTGCTATTAACTTTGTAGATTGAGATGTCTCTGTAAGCTGTCGATTAATAAATCCATATTTTTCATCATCTGTAAACGGTGTTGACCTGATAAGACGCTTATATTTTCATCACTGATCACTCCAATATGATGCCACCAGGTCCATTGTCCCTGCATTCTATTACGAATTTCAGGACTAATAGGGTATACATTACCTTTTGTTCCATTTATCTTTGATAATACCAATACTTTGTTATTAATAATACTGTCATCCTTTACATATGCCTGAGGATATATGTGATCTATGTCGTATTCTTTTGAGCCAGACATAAGCTTTTCCAGTTCTATAGGCATTCCACTGTATGCACATTTTCCAAACTGTATAAAGTACAGAAACAGATGCTCTCCCTGGAGCCGACTGTCCACACGCTCTCCCATAGATTCTAGTTGCTGTTTTAAATCCCGTACATCTTCTTCTCTACATTTAGCGTAAAGCTCAAGAATCTGTTGTTTTCTGCTTTTTGTTCTCTTTCCTTTCTGATCGGCCCATCCGCCACGCGTCATTTCTACAAATATCTTATCTGGCTTTCCAAATGCCTTTTCAATATCTTTTACAACAGCAAGAGTTCTGTAAACCGGACGCCGCACTGAATTGGAAACACGCATTTCATCAAGACGTTCTTTTAAACTCTGTTTTTTCCCAGTGTAATATTCCTGTGTAAATGTCTCCACAGCTTCCCGAAGTGTATATTTATCCGAAAGTATTTCCATTAAATTATCATTGGTTTCCCACATTATCCGCAGAATCGTTGTCATCTCTCCATCCTGCTTATTGCATCCCTTTAATTCTGTTAAAAATGTTCTGGATAATTTTCCAAACTCTTTAATTTTGATTTTAGTGATGTAGCGAATATCATCCTGTGAAAGATCAGGATATTCTTTTCTAAGCCATTTTTTTACACGACTCTTGTCCTCTGCATAAGAAGCCCTCTCTATAATTTTCTACATCATTTTCAGATAAAATTTCTCTACTCAAAAGATTTCGAAATGCATAATAAGATGACAAACAGGAATGCACTTGCTCATCAATTCCGCTTATCAGTTCTGTCGAACCCTTAGCCAGATAATTATTGCTTATAAGATATTCTTCAATATCCTTTCGCCGCACTTTCTTTTTCTTTTCAAATAATTCATGATAGATTCCCTGTTTTACTTCAACAGGGACTTTGCGCCCATCAATCTTAAGATTATTAAGTTCATTCAGCACCATAAATTTCTGATAGCATAGAGAATCTTTTGGCAAAACATCTTCCCCTGGCAAATAGGTGCATTTATTTGTCATCCTTTTGATAAATGCATTCTCACTGGCATCCTCGTCTATCATGTCTTTGTAATTCCATGGAGTAATCTTTCCGGCTTTACGTGAAATCCATGCAAAATCTGATTTCTTATTTAATGGTCCTACATAATACGGAAGTTTATACCTGAAAATGGATACCACTTTGTCCATCTCACTGATTCCATTCCTGACTTCATTAAGAAAAGGCAAATATAAGGATGCATTTTTCAAAATTCGAATCAACTCATATTCATATAATTGATGTGGTATTACACGATTATCAGTATTCTTTTGTTTAGGCAAAAAGCTATTCAGCTTCAGACGTTCACACATATCCTCATATGACTGTAAATCTGTTTTCTCCGGCTTTATTGGACTCATAAGTTTCAAGACATATTTTGAAAACTCCTCTGCTTTTGCTTTCTTTTTAATCTGACTTGCAGTATCTTTATCCATGTGACCTGTGTAAGCCACATAATTATCAGCTTTTGCTTTTCTGAATACTTCATTGTATTTATCAGGTACATATTTACGGACAAAATATTTCAATATCTGTAAATCTTTCCCATGCTGCTCATATATCTGTACTTTTGCCATGGAAATCGTTTCAGAATGACCGTTTAAAATATCTGCCAGTACACTCCAGTCATATAGTCCACGTAATGCTATGAGCAGGTCATAATCCTCTCCAATATTACCTGAAATTTCACCAAACTTCTCCTCGTCCATCCCCAACGATACTGATCCCAAATCCAGATATTCTTCTTTGCAAAAAAACGTCCTTTAATTTACACTGCCCGCCTGCCAGAAGTCGTATGATACTGTCCTGTCTAAAAGGAAACTCTTCAGTTCCGGATTTTTCCGGCTTCTTTCCTTCCAGAAGAATATTTTGTAATTCTTTATTTTTTACCGTTACACCTGTTTTTTGTTTCAATACCTCTGACAAAGCACTTACATCTATTTCACCCCATGGTCTTCTGTATCCATTTTCAGTAAAATAATTTATAAAATTTTGATACACTGAGCTGATATCCATGATTTCATCCAGTTTTTCCACATTGAGATTATTAAGGAAATGTCCTCTGTGTGTTATCAGCCATGCGCAGGCCAGATATATCAGGCGCACATCATGAGGATTTTTATTATTCATCAATTCACAGATCAATGGTGAATCGTTGGATATTCTCCCATATACTGAACATCTGTATATTCCTCATCATTGAAAAAACATACCGGTCCTGAACATCCTCTCTCCAACGATAGCTTTCCGATAATCGAATAAAAAACGATCATCTACTTTGAAATTTCTTTAGCAAAAATTTCCTGCAGCAGATTTATTCTTTGCTGTCTCCTGTCCAGTCTTCTTCTTGCAGAACGATGACTTCTTCTTTCATCGCTCAAAGAAGCTGCATCAAATATAACACTGCCCCATGCATCATCCCCATGAACTCTCAGAAGATTATACTGATCATCTGTCACAGCATATCCGACTGAATCAGTTCCAATATCAAGTCCCAGATAAATTTTTTACTTTTCTTTTCCATTTGACATTTCTCCTCCCGTATATTATTATAAAGATGCAAATCGTAGTTCCCCTACGGATTTGCACTGCGAGTTCAAATAAAAGTAAACTCAACTCACTGGTTTTTCCAGTTGCACAGTGTGTGCATTTAAAGACTTCATATTATGTTATGAGGTCTTTTTCTTTTTTCCAAAATAGAAATAGCTTTTCACATATCCACACTTTACCCTCCTGATAAAGCAGCTGGTCATGCAATATTCAAATTACCTGTACATAATCGGGATATCACAACTTACAAGAATTGCAATATCATATGCGTCCCGGAAGCCTTTTGCAATCATATGTGTGGCTATGTTTATAGTAAAATTCTATCTCCTTCTTCTGATAATCTTTACAACCCCAAAGATCAACAGCAGAATCACCCCAACAGCCACAATACAGATTCCCACAATCGCTATTGCAAATTTATTCGGATATTTTACCAGATTTATGATGTTTGTGCTGTTGTCTATAACTTTTCTTTCGTGTGTTGTATCATAATATTCCGGCACATTTGCAATTCCGTCTTTGTCTGTGTCTTCAAAGGATTGCATATACTCTGCGATTGCAGCCCAGGCTTTCAGTTCTTTTTTCCATCCATGACTGCATAATCTTCCAGATTCTCTATGGGATTGCCGTTTTTATCTTTGGGGACGATGGATATCAGACCATAGGATTTGTCCAGAACAGAGCCCAGCATACGACCTGTGTACAGGTCGGTGACAACATGATACAATTTATCGTCCTGTATTTCTTCCCTTTCCCCGTCCTTGCCTGTCAGATAACAGTCTGTTACTTTATTTAAGATCATGCGGTGGGGATTATAGGTGAAATTCATTCCACTGCAATATAATCTGGCTATTGTCATAAAATCTGAAATTGAGGCATCTACTCTGCCACTGTTTTCAGTTCTTTTCCCGTTAAATATGCACTGATCAGAGGATAACCTGCAAGTCCGTCCTTTCCTGTTCCCAGCGAGAAGGAATTATATACCTGCTCCACTGTTATATCGCCTTTTGTATAAGTATCTCTTACAGTTCCGGCAGGTACGATTGCAACATCTACTTTTTCTCCGTCAGAGTCTCCTGTATTCTCTACTGCATATACATAAGCATCTGATATGATATCTCCCAGATTTAACTCCTCATGCTTTGTTTCCATCTCACTGAGGCTGTTGAATTCAATGTCATTCTCTGCCAGAATTTCCTCTCTGGTGTAACCAAAATTGGAGAGATAATTGATATCAACAGTATCTGACAATTCATCTATTTTCTTCTGTGTGGCTTTATCTGCTTTGATTTCATCCGTAACCGGAACAAGCTCATAGGTATCCGTTTCCCACCGTCCATTCTCTTTCTGAGTCATGGAAAGTGTTCCCAGGTTTTTCCCATATTCTCCACAGGATACGATGCAGGTATCTCCCTGCAGGATTGGTTCTGCCAACTGTGTGTGGGTATGTCCGCTGACGATCAGATCAATGTCCGGAACATTCTTTGCAAGGATTTCGTCCTCTGATACTTTTTCGTCCTCCCATGTTCCGCTGTGTGATACACAGGCGATCATGTCTACATCTTCGTTCTTTTTATTTCCTCTACTGTTTCTCTGGCTGCTTCTGACGGGTCTTTGAAAAGAAGCTCGCAGGTAGGAGCGCAATCCAGAGAATCCTTGCCGAAAACACCCAGTACTGCAATCTTTACATCACCTTTTGAATTACCGTATAATCTTTTACTCCATATGTCTGAAATGCTTCATAAATCTGTTTCTGTCCTTCACTGAGGCCGGCTTTTTTCATTGCATCCCAGTCCACATTACACACAACCATCCTGGGAAGGTTTTCGCCTGAACTGACTGCGGCGTTCAGCATATCTGCCAGACCATCGGAGCCGTAATCAAATTCATGATTTCCCAGAGTTGTCACATCACAGCCCAGATATCCAAGCATCCGCAGTTCGGCGGCCTCTGTGTCATATACAGTCTGTATCAGAGTTCCCATGGAGAAGTCTCCGCCATCCAGTATGAGTGTATCTGTATTCTCTTTCTCGTGCTCATTGATCAATGTTTTCAGCCGGGCAAACCCGCCGGTCTCCTGCTGTGTCCCGTCTACAATCGTTTGAAAGCTGTTCAAATGAGAATGCAGATCATGGGTGAACAGGATATCCAAATGTTTTGGCTCCTCTGAGGCGTTTACCTGATATCCTGTCAGTCCTGAAACGCTCAGCATAAATATAAATGTGAATGCGAATGCTTTTTTTAATAATTTCATAAAATTCTCCTGTAATATCAAAAGTGGTTCCACAGTATCATTTATCTTCCCGCAGGATAATGATACCATGAAACCATTTTACAAAAAAACTAATTTATCTTTCATCTCCCACAAAGAACAAAGCCATTGTTCCCGGACCTGAGTGAGCGCCGATGGTGGCTCCTACCTGATTCATGATAATCGTGTTGATCTGGTATTTTTCTTTTACTTTCTCTGCCACATAATTTGCATCTTCTTCGCAGTCGCCATGACTGATAAAGATGGTATGGCAGGTGTCATGATAGCTGCCGATTTTCTCATCCATAAGCTTTACCAGCTCCTGAAGGGATTTTTTACGGCCGCGGACTTTACCGATGGCAGTGAGTTTTCCGTCGTTGTCTACATGAAGGACCGGTTTAATATTCAGCATACTTCCTACTACTGCAGTAGTTCTGGAAATGCGGCCTCCGCGGTATAGGTGGTTTAAATCGTTGACTGTAAAAAGGTGTACCATATGAAGCCTGTTCTCTTCTGCCCATTTCGCAACTGTCTCCATATCTTCTCCCTGCTCTTTCTTCTCCTGTGCAAGGTAAACCAGAAGCCCCTGACCAAGGGAAGCGCCAAGAGAATCTACCACGATGATCTTGCGGTCCGGATAGTCCTCCATCAGTCCTCTGCTGCGATACGGCTGCTATTGTATGTACCGCTTAAGGCAGAGGAAAATGCAATATGAAGAATATCTTTTCCTTCTTTCAGGTAAGGCTCCAGCAGTGCTTTTGCATTTTCAGGATTTACCTGTGCTGTGGTTGGCATGGAACCGTTTCTCATTGCCTCATAAAATTCATGCTCCGGAAGGAAATTTCCATGTGTATAATTTTTTCCATCCATGGAATAACTGAGATACATACAGCCTACTCCATGGTCTTTGAGATATTCCTCCGGAAGATCTGAATTGTTGTCGGTGGTGATCACATATTCGCTCATGTTGTCGCCCTCTTTTTTCTGATATTTTTCACTTTCTGCCCATTAACTGTTTAACCGAATCAAGTAAGTCCCCTGCTTCAATTGCGAATATCCGCTTGACTATTTTTTCAGTTACGAAGCAAAATCCGCTGCCTGCTCAGTAATGGGCTTTTCATCTATAATAAAAATACTTCTATTATAAATACAGCTACATAAAGTATAGCATCAAACTATCAGCCAAACAACTACTTTTCCTTCTCAACTGCCTTAATCGCCTCCTGCAGCTGATTATCCTCATCATGGGTGATCTCGTCTTTATTCTTATTCAGCAGGCTGGTATCCAGAGAAACCTCTATATCAGGTTTGATTCCTGTTTTGTTGATGTTGTTTCCTTTTGGAGTGTAGTAATTGGCAACAGTCAGTTTAATGGCACTTCCGTCTGAGAGCTGGCGGATGGACTGTACCACGCCTTTTCCGTAAGTAGTTGTTCCGACAATCGTTCCAATACCATAATCCTGCACTGCACCGGCAAAAATCTCTGATGCACTGGCGCTGCTTTCATTTACCAGGACTGCAAGCGGAATCCGGAGTTCGTTTTTGCCATCACATTTTTCCTCTTCTCTGTTTCCGTCCTTATCTTCGGTGTAAACGATCAGTCCTTCCGGAAGGATTTTCCGCAGGACATCACAGACAGAATCAAGAAGTCCACCCGGATTATCGCGGAGATCCACGATCATTTTCTCCATTCCCTGTTTTTGCAGGTCATCAAAAGCTTCCTGATACTGTTCGCCGGTAACGCCTGTAAACTGTGTAATACGGATGTAGCCGATTTTAGAATCCAGCATTTCATGGAAAACAGACGGTAATTCCACATCTGTGACAGGGACTGTGATTTCCATGGCATCTTCTGCACCTTCTCTGTGAACAGTAAGCACCACACTGTCTTTATCTGAATTGCGGACAATGTCTGCAACATCAGATACTTCATCCTCTGTAATATCTTCCCCGTCAATGGCACTGATGATGTCCCCTTCCTCCAGTCCTGCTTTTTCTCCGGGACCGCCCTCATAGCATTCAACAATCTTTACTCCGCCTTCTTTGTTCTTCTCCATAAGAATGCCGATCCCCACATAGCTTCCCTCATTGGAAGAATTCTCAGAATCGTATTCCTCTGCTGTATAATATCTGGAATAAGGATCATCCAGCCCATAGAGAAGACCTGCATAAAGCCCTTCCTGAAGCTTTTCTTCATCCTTATCTCCCAGATAGTATCTGTCGATCAGCTCTTCAAGATATGCCAGCTTTGATGTACACTTGCGATCACCAAGAGCTGTTCCTTTTGCTGCAAGACCTGTTCCCGCAAAGGCACCTGTACCGATGCACGTCACAACCAGTGCTCCTGCTACTGCACCTTTCCAAAATTCTTTATTTTTCATGTCTGCACTCCTGTAAAAAAGCCACCGGTTTATGATATGATATCATTGTTCCGGCAGCTTCATGCTTATCTGCTTTTTATTATACTCTTAAATGCTTTCTTGTTGTAAAGAAACTTCCGATCAGTCCGATTCCAATTCCAAGTCCCAGACTTATTGGAAGTAATGTCTGGTAAATCTGCCATACCGGGATGAAATCCACCACACCTGTAAGCACATTAAACCTGGTCAAAATATAGGATATTGCCCCATTATAACAGAAATAAAGCACGATCAGCGGAACTGCTGCTCCGACCACCCCCAGAACCATGCCTTCCAGCAGGAATGGTGCTCTGACAAATGCGTCTGTCGCTCCTATGTATTTCATAATTCCGATCTCTTCTTTACGGACTGCAATACCCACAGATACCGTATTGCTGATCAGGAATATGGAGATAATAAGCAGTAATACAATGATGGCAATGGAAATATAGGAAACAAGCTTGTTGATATTTCCCAGTGTTTTTGCTGCTTCCTCAGACTGGTTGACTTTTCTTACATGTTTCAGTTCCTGTATATAGGAAACAAGTTCTGACTGCTTCGTGATATCATTCATATACACACGATAATTGGCTGAGTTTGCAAGAGGATTGTCGTCCTTAAATCCGTCTGCTGCCTCTGAGCCCTGGAAATACTGCTCTTTATATTCCTCCCAGGCTTCATCAGCTGACTGATACTCTATTTTCTCTACTTCCGGACGTGCCTTGATCTTCTTTCCGATTGCTTTGATCTGTTTGTTTGTAGTTCCCTCTTCAAAGAATACTGTGATCGGCACTTCCTGCTCTACCTTATGTGCAATATTATTCACATTATTGACAATGGAGAAAAAGATTCCAAACAGAAAAATACAGGCAGCCATGGTGATAATGGAAGCCAGGGAAAACATCCAGTTTCTTTTGATATTTTTGACACCCTGTTTCAGAGTGTACCAGATTGTACTAGGCCTCATGATATTCTCCCTCTTTCTCGTCACTTATAATAGAGCCCTCATGCATGGTCACAACACGTTTGCGCATGGAATTTACAATATCCTTGTTATGTGTAACAACCACTACTGTGGTTCCTCTGTCGTTGATCTGTTCCAGAAGCTTCATGATTTCTTCGGAAGTCTTCGGATCCAGGTTTCCTGTAGCTCGTCTGCCAGAAGGATATCCGGACGGTTGACCAGCGCCCTTGCCAATGCAACTCTCTGCTGTTCTCCACCGGAAAGTTCATCCGGGAAGGATTTGTATTTGACAGCAAGTCCAACTTCCTGAAGTACCTCCGGGACACGTTTACGGATTACTCTTGTGGGACGGTTGACTACTCTCTGGGCAAACGCTACATTCTCATATACATTTCTGTCTTTCAGAAGACGGAAGTCCTGAAATACTACGCCCAACTTACGGCGGTATTTGGCTACTCTTCTGTGTTTCATTCCTTCCAGACGTTCACCGCTTACGATGATCTGGCCGGATGTGGAATCCAGCTCTTTCATAAGAAGTTTGATCAGGGTTGTTTTTCCTGAACCACTGTTTCCTACTACAAAGACGAATTCACCTTTATCTATATGTAAGTTCGCATGGTTCACTGCCGGAAGGCCGGGACCATAGGACTTGCTTACATCTATAAGATCTATCATAGATTTTTCCTCCAATGGGTTAATGAATTTGTAACATTATTGTAATGTATGTTTTTGGGGATTGCAAGAGATTTTTGAGGATTCATAGAATGTTCACAGTAACGCAGTCAACATTCATTCCAAATTGCCTGCGGCAATGGAATTTTGGCTTGCATGTCTCAGGATATTGCATACCTTATCAATTGCAATCTCGATTTCTAACTATACACTGCAAGGCTGGATTTGTAAAGGTCAAAAATGCCTGCGGCAGCAATTAAAGCTGTGGCAGGCATTGAAAATTTTCCTTCTATTATAATATATCAGTATTCCAGTGTTTCCATATATTTCATATAACGTACTACCATGAGTGCAATCTTGAATGTAATGGCATCTTCAAAAACACGGAGATCAAGACCTGTACTCTTCTGGAGTTTATCGAGGCGATAGACCAGAGTGTTTCTATGGATGTAAAGCTGTCTGGATGTCTCTGAAACATTGAGGCTGTTCTCGAAGAACTTATCAATTGTGACCAGAGTCTCTTCGTCAAAGTCATCCGGGGATTTGCCGCCGAAGATTTCTTTGATAAACATCTTACAGAGTGGGATCGGGAGCTGGTAGATCAGTCGTCCGATTCCCAGAGAGCTGTATGCGATCACTTCTTTATCTCCGAAAAAATCTTACCTACATCAAGAGCCATGCGGGCTTCTTTATAGGAACGTGATACTTCTTTCAGTTCATTGACGATAGTACCGTATGCCATATGTGTCTTACCGTCATTTCCCATTCCAAGAGTATCAAGGATAGTATGTGCAAGCTGATCCATCTCAGGATAATTCTCACCATCTTCAAGTTCCTTGACTACGATAATACTCTTCTCATCTACTGCTGTGATAAAGTCTTTACTTTTACCGCCGAAAAGACTCTTCACGCTTTCCATGGAGCTGTGGTCTTTCTCCTGTGGCATTTCAAGGATCATGACTACGCGGCGGACATCTGCCTCAATGTGCAGTTTCTTCGCACGATTATAAATGTCAACAAGAAGCAGGTTGTCAAGAAGCAGGTTCTTGATAAAGCTGTCTTTGTCAAAGCGTTCTTTATACGCTACAATCAGATTCTGGATCTGAAAAGCGGCGAGCTTGCCAACCATATAAGTATCTTCATCGTCGCCATGGGCGACCAGTATATATTCCAGCTGATAGTCATCACAGACTTTAAAATACTGGAACCCCTTTACAAGCTGGCTGTCGGCCTGTGATTCTACGAAAGCCTGTACATCCTGTGTTGCAATGGAAAAATCTGCAAAAGTACTTGCAAGCACTTTGCCTTCTGTGTCGAGTACACAAAATTCTGTTCTGGAAATTTCTTTTAACCCTTCAAGAGTATTCTGAAGCACCTGATTCGATATCATCTGATTTCAATCCCTTCTCATCCTATAGTGTTTATTTTCCGTTTTAACTATAAAACCTTATACCTGTATTGTATTTTAATATATATTTACCAAAAATGAAAGAGGAAAGAAGAAAAAATTTACAATTTTTATATATTTTTTGTATTACTTTTTTTCAATAAAACCTTCTCCATGAACTTCCCTGGCATCTGTC
>ENA-OQDF01000491-OQDF01000491.1-human-gut-metagenome-genome-assembly--contig:-NODE-491-length-16245-cov-1.915374_pt1 | contig 16245 bp, 26 predicted proteins | sample MGYA00242769_ERZ504597 | MGnify/ENA primary metagenome ERZ504597 (study PRJEB26092, sample SAMD00036305) | human gut metagenome | host: Homo sapiens | study: EMG produced TPA metagenomics assembly of...
TATAATTGCAAAGAATCCTATTGTCACCTTGAGCATAAAGATATATAACATTACTTTGTAAGATATCATTAACTAATTTATTTAGAAGAGAATTATTTAAATTGGTAGATATGTAGTCTATCATTTTATAATATTGGTTGAAAATAACTTGATATTATGTGGCAAGTCATTTTCTTTAGAAAATATTGTAGTTTTTTCATTTATTTGTTTACTATAATCTAAGCATGCATCTCTAAACTCTAAATATGAATTGTATCCCAAATTTTTTACACATTTTGATATTTGCCCTTTTGATGTATAGCATTTTTAGCGACATCTTCAATCGTTAAATGATTAATGATATGGATATTAGATTTAATATATGCGCAAAATACATACATCGATGAAGTAGGGGCATATTTGTTTAAAAATTCATTGATTTTATCTACAAGCATAATAACTATTTCTCCGTTTTAGATAAATTATACTCAAAAATCTCATTGTCATTAAATACAATGAGATTTTTATAATTACTATAACACGTTACCATTACTTCAATTACTTTTTTGTACCAGTAAAAAGAATCTTTTTTATATCTTTTCCATGTTCCCTGACCATAATCGTCTGCATCTACATATATATAACCGTAACGTTTACTTCTTTCAGAAGTTCCAGCACTAACAATATCAATACATCCCCATGAGGTGTATCCAATAACGGGTATACCTTCGTCAATACATTTACCGATTTGGTCAATATGTTCCTTTAAGTACTTTATTCTATAATCATCGTGTATTTTTTTATCTGATGTAAGGATATCATATGTACCAAGACCATTTTCTGTAATAAAAATTGGTTTACGATATCTATCCCAAATTTCATTGATTGCTATTCTAAGTCCAATAGGATCAATCTGAAATCCCCAATCTGTAATTTCTAATGAATTGTTTCTTATTTTTTCAGGATGAAATTCATCATATCTTTTTTGTTCAGGAAGGAAGGCAAGAATTTTATCCTTTTTATTAATTTTTTCACCGGTACAATTACTGTAGTAGTAACTAAATGAATTGAAATCAACTGTATTTTTATTTATTATTTCTAAATCATCGTATTCTATTTTAATATTGATCTTATTTTTTCTAAAATATTTTTTTGCATAAGAAGGGTATATTCCTTTTGATAATACATCAAAGAAAAAATAATTGATTCTATTTGCATTTTGTGTCAATAAGACATCTTTTGGAGAATTTGTATATGGATAAAATAATGACATACCTACCATAGATCCAATTTTGAAATTTGGATTTATTTTTTTTGAAATTTTTTTAACTAAGGCACTTGCAACAAATTGATGATGTAACGCTTGAAAAGTTGCACTATTTGGATTGCATGTTTTTTCAATGAATATTGCAGCACCAGAATAGGGAACGTTTAATGACATATTTATTTCATTGAACGCAATCCAATACTTACTTTATCTTTGTACCTTGTTAAACACGTTTAGCATATTTTATAAATAAATCTATTAATTCTCTGCTTTGCCAACCATTATATTTTAATGCTAAATTTAAAGGGGTTTCGTAATGTGATAGTGTTACTAAGGGTTCGATGTTATATTTCAATAATTCATTAAACACATTGTCATAAAATTTTAATCCTTCTTCATTCGGTACTTTTTCTTCACCAGTAGGATAAATTCTAGGCCAACTAATCGACATTCTAAAACATTTAAATCCCATCTCGGCCATTAAAGCAATATCTTCTTTATAATGCTCATAAAAATGAGAACCTTCACGTTTAGGATAATATTCATTTTTGTGTAAGCCATGCAATATTTCATTAACGGTTTGGTAGGAAACAACTTCTGTATTTTTGCCTTTACTAATATTTTTTGGTACAAATTTTACCATATCAGCTGTACTTAGCCCTTTGCCATCTAAATTATAACCGCCTTCTAATTGATTGGCGGCAGTTGCCCCACCCCATAAAAAATTTTTGGAATGTACTCATTATTTATTTTCCTCCTTTTCTAGCGTTTGTTTGTTAGCCATATTGACAAAAGGAAGATAGATTAGTACACAAATTATAAATACAATAATAACGGAAAGTGCGGTTCCTAATGAGCCACCCGCGGATAAGAATGCTTTGATTGGTTGAGGTGTTGTCCATCCAACATCTAATGTTCCGGGCAAAACGATACCAGATGATATTAATAGAGCACCAATTCCCATAGAAATAAGGGGCGACAAAATAAAAGGAACTATTAGTATTGGATTTAAAACAATTGGCATTCCAAAGATAATTGGTTCATTTATACAAAATAATCCGGGAATTAGAGATAACTTGGCCGTCTTAGTATAATCGTCTCTTTTCCAGTTGCTTTTTTTTGACAAGACTAATATAGCAACAATTAAAGCTAAGGTGTTTCCTGTTCCACCAATGCAGCCATAGTTTTCAAATAGTGTAAACCATGTGATTGGATAAGGTGAGCCGGCAACTGTTCCTGCTTGAGCAGCATATTGCAAATTAGCAACATTTAATGCAGAATATAATGCAACATGAATAGGTTGAACGGTAAATGTTCCATGAATACCAACTGACCAAAGAATCATAGCAATAAGTATTAAAATCAATGGTGTTATTGGAGAGGTACCTATCAATTGAATAGGAGATTTTAATATATTATATAATAGTGTATTAATTCCTTCTGGTTCAAAAAAATGAATAATGTAAGCAGCTATTGCAAACATAAAAATAATAATTGAGGAAGGAATAACTACTCTAAACGAATTTGCAACTTCCGGTGGTACTTGAGCTGGCATTTTAATATGTAATTTTTATTTTAGTATAATTTGCTAAATAAATACCCAACTAGTAGACCAATAAAAATTGCTACAAATAATCCATTTGCTCCTAGATAGGAATCTGTTAGCATATTGTCTGTTTTAGGAGGATATAAAGTAAAAAATACAGCAAGGGCAATTAGACCAGTTTTTGTTTCATCTTCATGATGTTGTCGAGCTATGTTTTTTGCTATCAAAAATACAATGAAAATAGCCATAATATTAATTGTTCCATTTTAAATAGGAGATAAAATATCTTGATATTTATCTAATTCTGGAATGACAGAAATTAATAATTGTCCAATAAATCCTGTTGAATTAAAGACTACACAATTTATGCATACTGCTATTGATCCAACAAATGTTAAAGGAAAAATTTGTATAAATGCATCTCTAATTGCAATTAATCCTTTTATATTATTAAGTTTAACTGCAAAAGGAATAAAGTGCTTTTCAAAAAAGTCATTTAATTTTTTCATAGTTATCACCATCTTTCTATTATTTTTATTTATTAGATGAATATTATCATTAAAAGAGATGAAATCATGATAATACACATAAAATAAATAAAAGTGTAAAAGTATCTCTTTATGCTTAAAGTATATATAGGAATACTTGTAAATTCAAAAAAGTTTCCATAATAGGAAACTTTTTTAATGCAACGAATATTCAAGTTATCTTATTATCTTTTCCATATCAAAAGGAAGTAAACATTCAATTTTTATTGTTTGATAAGTTAATGGATGAATAAACTCCAAACAATAAGCATGTAAAGCCATTCTTTTAATCATAGAAGAAGTTTTTCCATAAAGAGTATCTCCTATAATAGGATGATGTAAATGATTCAAATGAACTCTTATTTGATGTTTTCGACCAGTTTCAATTTGACATTTTACAAGTGTATAATTTCCTTTTGTTTTAATTTCTTTAAAATGTGTTAAAGCATCTTTACCTGTTTTAGAAATACACATTTTATTTTTACTATGACGGTCTTGACCGATAGGTAAATCAATAGTCATTTCTCTTTTAGGTAAATGTCCTTGAATGATTGCTAGATAAGTTTTCTTAATTTTTTTAGATGCAATCATATAATCAAAATAGGGTTGTAAAAGAGCACATTTACAAAACATCACAAGACCGGTCGTATCTCTATCTAAACGATGGAGATAACGAATTGGTAAATCTTGATGAGTTTGTTGGTAGTAATAACTCACATAATTACAAAGAGTATTTTTTTTACTTTTATCATCAGGATGAATAATGAGGTTGCTTGGTTTATTGACGATACAAAGCAAGTCATCTTCATAGATGATATCTAAGGAACTTCTTCTTCGATAAAATCTCTGCCTTGTTCATAGGCTTTAATTGAAAGAATATCTTTATCTTTTAAAATGGTTTGATAATCAACATAAGTATTATTTAAAGTATAGTCTTTATTTTGACGAAGTAAGTGAATTGTTTTTTTAGAAAGATGCAGATAATGAAAGAATTCAAGAAGTGTCATTCCTTGAATTCTTTCATTGATTTCTATTACTAAATGATTCTTTTTTTTATGATAATGCATACACTGTTACTTTGATATCAATTGTGATATCTAAACCTTGTAAAGTATCTAAAACGCCACGTTTTTCTTTTTTAATATGATAATAGTGTGGTGTCATCATTAAAAGATTTAAAGCATCTTCACGATTAGAAATATGAACTTTTTCTTTAAAGTCATAACTTTTCACTTGATTAAAATCTAAACGAATATACTTATCACTCTTTACTTTGATTTCATCATAAATCAATTCTTTAATTTCAATTAAATGTTGATTATTAGCAGTAACATGAACAATATAACCATCTTCTTTTAATGCTCTTTTTAATTCATCTTGATTTACTACTGTAAATAAAGCACAGATAAAATCTAAACTATGATCTAAGATAGGAATATTTTTAGAATTTCCTACAAGCCAAGTAACATCTTTACGATAACGTGTTGCCATATCAATAGCAATCTTGGAAATATCTAAACCATAGATATCACTGTTTTCAAAATGTTTCTTTAAACCTTGAGTATAATATCCTTCTCCACATCCTAAATCTAAAATACTTAAATCATCTTGATGTTTGAATTCATCAATACACGTAATCACTTGATTTAAGATAGGATCATAATAACCTTTATTTAAATATGCTTTTCTCGCTACAAGAGATTCTTTACTATCTCCTGGATTATTGGTAGCTTTATCAGGATTTAATAACAAATTGATATATCCTCTTTTAGAAATGTCATAACAGTGATTATTTTCACATTTTAGTGTTTTGTTTTCTAAATGAAGTTGTTGATGACATTTGGGACAAGCTAATAATTTCATAGTATCACCTCGAATGTATTATAACAAAAGACAATCTAAAAATTAACTGAATTTATGATGAATTTGTGATACTATTAAGGGCAAGGGAGGAATGCTTGATGTTTTTTAGAAAGAAACAAAAAGTAGACTTAGATGCTAAGTTTAAAGAAGTATATCATGAAGTAAATAAAATTACAGCTGATGCCGGAAATGAATTAGATGTGACCATCAAATATTCACAATTGAAATTGGCTTGTCGTAAGTATGATGAATTGATTGATTTAATTCATCAAGGAGCTAATTTTGAAGAAAAACATTTTTCTTTCTTTAAAAGAAAGTGTAGAAGAAGAAACAAAGAGAGTAGAAGGTTTATTAGATGAAGATTAAAGCATATAAGAAGGATTTTGATTATACCTATACTTTAGGAGTTTTTGAAACGATTGAGTTATTAAAGAATCGTCCTGATCTTGTTTTAAGAGTATATATAAAAAGTAATTCTTATAAGAATAAAGGAATTCCTATTATTGATGAAATTTGTAGAGAAAAACATATTGAATTGATTGAAAGTGATAATACAATTCAAAAATTATCAAAAAAAGATAATTGTTTTGCGATAGCAATCATTAAAAAATATGAAATGACTTTACAAGAAGGAAATCATGTTGTTTTAGTTAATCCTGGAGATATGGGAAATATGGGGACAATTATGAGAACGATGTTAGGATTCAATTATTATAATCTAGCAATAATTCGACCAGGTGTCGATGTTTTTGATCCTCGTGTTTTAAGAGCTTCGATGGGAGCGATGTTTCATTTGAATATTGAGTATTTTGATAGTTTTGAAGATTATTTAAAAAGATTTCCAAGTCATGATATTTATACATTGATGTTGAAAGGAGCAACGAATATTCATAAGGTTGAATCAAAAAAAGGCTATCATTCACTTGTTTTTGGTAATGAAAGTAGTGGTTTACCTGATGAATATCTAGATTATGGAAAATCTATTTTTATTCCTCATAGTCATTATATAGATTCATTGAATCTTTCCATGGCTTTAGGAATGACGTTGATGCATTTTTCAAAAGATGAATTTAAAGATAAAGAAGTGTTATAGGAGAGAAAAGTATGTTTGATTTTGATGAAGTTGTAGATAGAAAAGGAACAAATTGTGCTAAATGGGATACGATTGAAGCAAAGAATAAACCTAAAGATGTGTTACCTATGTGGGTTGCAGATATGGATTTTAAATCACCAAAGGAAATTGAAAATGCTTTAGTTAAAAGAATTAAACAAGGCGTTTATGGGTATTCATTTGCGCCAGATGAGTATTTTGATGCGGTTATTTCTTGGATGAAAAGAAGACATGATTTTCATGTCGATAAAGAATGGATCATCCCAACACCAGGTGTGGTAACAGCTATTAAATTATGTGTAAATGCTTATACAAAGGAAAATGATGCCATCATTATTAATAAGCCCGTATATTATCCATTTGATTTTTCAATTGAATTAAATCATCGTAAAATCATTGAAAATGAAATGGTTTATAAAGATGGTTCTTATGAAATGGATTATGATGCTTTTGAAAAAGCAATCGTAGAAAATGATGTTAAAATGTTTATTTTATGTAATCCATATAACCCAATTGGAAAAGTATGGAAAGAAGATGAATTAAAACAAATTGGTGAAATTTGTAAGAAACATCATATTTTAGTTATTGTTGATGAAATTCATGAAGATTTTGTTTATGGAGATCATGTACATATTCCTTTCTATAATGTAGATGAAAGTTATAAAGAATTCTCTGTTATTTTAACTGCACCATCAAAAACATTTAATTTAGCAGGGTTACAAACATCAAATATTATTATTGCAGATGAAAAATTAAGAAAAGCTTATCAAGAAACAATGAATCGTTATGGGGTTAATGAACCAAACTTTTTAGGTATTATTGCTTGTATGACTGCCTATAATGAATGTGAATTATGGGTAGATGAAATGTTGGAATATGTTTATGACAACTTACTTATTTTGATGAATTCTTAAAAGAAAACTTACCTCATATTCATTTAGTAAAACCTGAAGGGCTTTATTTATGTTGGGTTGATTTTAGAGAATGTGGTTTAGATAAAGATGAACTTGAAAAGACAATGTTAGAAAAAGCCGGTTTATGGTTAGATGAAGGATATATCTTTGGAACAGGTGGAGAAGGTTTTGAAAGATTTAATCTTGCAATTCCAAGAAGTGTTTTAGAAGATGCTTGTCAAAGATTATTAAAAGCTTTTGGAAAATAAGGTTTTTATGATAAAAACTATGGAAATTCTATATAAAAGATAGTATTATATAACCGAAAAAAAGAAAAGGAGATTTGTTATGGGATTAGTATCAGCAACAGAAATGTTAAAGAAAGCTAAAGAAGGACATTATGCAGTAGGTCAATTCAATATCAACAACTTAGAATGGACTAAATCAGTATTATTAACTGCAGAAGAATTAAAAGCACCAGTAATCTTAGGTGTTTCAGAAGGTGCTGCTAAATATATGACTGGATATACAACAGTTGCAGCAATGGTTAAAGCAATGGTAGAAGCATTAAATATCACTGTACCAGTAGCTTTACACTTAGATCATGGTTCATACGAAGGAGCTAAAGCTGCTTTAGATGCAGGTTTCTCTTCAATCATGTTTGATGGTTCTCATTATGGAATCGAAGAAAACATCGAAAAAACAAAAGAAATCGTTGAATTATGTCATTCAAAAGGTGTTTCAGTAGAAGCAGAAGTTGGATCAATCGGTGGAGAAGAAGATGGTGTCATCGGTAAAGGTGAAGTAGCAGATCCAAAAGAATGTAGATCAATCGCAGACTTAGGAGTAGATTTCTTAGCTGCAGGTATCGGAAATATTCATGGTAAATACCCAGCAAACTGGGAAGGATTAGACTTTGATGCATTAGATGCAATCCAAGCTGAAACTGGAAAATTACCATTAGTATTACATGGTGGTTCAGGAATTCCTGATGAAATGATCAAAAAAGCAATCACTTTAGGAGTATCTAAAGTAAACGTAAACACTGAATGTCAATTATATTTCCAAGAAGCTACACGTAAATACATTGAAGCTGGAAAAGATTTAGAAGGAAAAGGATATGATCCTCGTAAATTATTAGCACCAGGTGCTAAAGCTATTCAAGAATGTGTTAAAGATAGAATGGAAGTATTTGGTTGTATCGGTAAAGCTTAATCAAATAAAAGCCTTCGGGCTTTTTTTGTTTATGTGAAATCTCTTTATTAAGTTGTTTTTTGATGAATTTATAATATAGTATTAGGGAATATAGATAGAAGAAAAGGGGTAAGTCATGAGTGAAATTATTGCGATTGAAGGCGGACATAAATTAATGGTACAGTAGAAATCTCGGGTGCAAAAAATGCCACTGTAGCACTTATTCCAGCAATTATTTTAGCGGATAGTCCTGTAACAATTTATGGTGTACCAGAAATCAGCGATGTGGACGCTTTAGCAGTTTTATTAGAAGAACTTAATTGTACAGTATTAAGAAGTCATGATAGTTTAATTGTTGATCCCTCTCGTATGGAAAATGTTCCATTAGTGTCAGATGCCGTTGATAAGTTAAGAGCATCATATTATTTAATGGGAGCATTACTTGGAAAATGTAAAAAAGTTGTGATGAAAGCACCAGGAGGATGCTTTTTAGGACCACGTCCGATAGATTTACATATTAAAGGATTTGAAGCACTAGGTGCCAAAGTAGAATTTGTTGATGGTGCGCATGTAATTACAGCAGATCGTTTAGTAGGTGCAAAAATATATTTAGATTTTGCTTCAGTAGGAGCAACAATCAATATCTTGTTAGCAGCAGTAAAAGCTGAAGGAAAAACAGTTATTGAAAATGCAGCAAAAGAACCAGAAATCATTGATGTAGTAAACTTACTTACAAAAATGGGAGCTAAAATTAGAGGTGCTGGTACTGATACGATTACGATTGAAGGAGTAGAACATCTAAAAGGATGTACTCATGAAATCATTCCAGATCGTATTGAAGCAGGGACATTCTTAATTATGGCAGCAGCTGCAGGAGAAAGAGTTATTATTCAAAATATCATTCCACAACATTTGGAATCACTTATTTCAAAATTGAAAGAAATGGGTGTTAAAATGGAAAATGTTGGTGATAGTATTATTGTTTATGGTGATAACAAGAACTTAATGCAGTCGATGTCAGAACACAGGTATATCCAGGTTTTGCAACAGATCTACAACAGCCATTAACAGCACTGCTTACACAAGCAAACGGACAATCACAAGTAATAGAAACAATTTATCCAGAGAGATTTAGACATTGTGAACAACTTAATAAGATGGGCGCAAATATAGAATTAGATGAATCAATGTGTTATATAAATGGAAAAACACCATTAAAAGGAGCAAAAGTAGAAGCAACAGATTTAAGATGCGGAGCAGCATTGTTAATAGCAGGGTTAATCGCTGATGGAATTACAGAAATCAGCAATGTATATCATATAGATAGAGGATATGCAAATATTGATCAAAAATTAATTACTTTAGGTGCTGTTATTAGAAGAATCAAAGTTGATGATTAAAATTATAAAAAAGGGCTTGAAAACAACATAATTTAATGTTAATATATCATAGCAACTTACTTTGTAGTGAGAAATCTACAAGGCGGAAGGAGAAATTAAAAATGAAAAAAGGAATTCATCCAAATTACAAAAAAGTAAAAGTAGTTTGTACATCATGTGGAGCAGAATTTGAAAGTGGTTCAGTATTAGATGAAGTACGTGTTGATACTTGTTCTAACTGTCATCCATTCTATACTGGAAAACAAAGATTTGCTAGTGCTGATGGACGTGTTGAAAAATTCAACAAAAAATACGGACTTAAATAAGAAAATGAGTACTTGGTACTCATTTTGTTTTGGAGGAAAAAATGAAATATCATGTCTTAGCAAGTGGTTCTAAAGGAAACAGTATTTTCATTTATGATCAAGGAAACGGACTTTTAATTGATTGTGGAATTAGTAAAAGACAACTTTATACAAAACTTAATCAATTAAGATTTCATGAAAGTGATATTCATCATGTTTTATTAACACATGATCATATTGACCATAATAAAAATATTGGTATCTTTGATCAAAGTATTGTTTATTGTGGAAAAGGATGCATCCTGGTATAGATGAAAGTCATGAAATTAGAAAATTATCAAAATATACAATTAGATCATTATATAATTACACCATTACCTTTATCACATGATGCAACATCCCCTTTAGGGTTTGTAATCAAAGGAAAAGATGAAACAATTCTCTATATGACAGATACAGGTTATGTTTCACAAAAGAATATGGAATATATAAAAATTTAGATTACTATATTTTTGAAAGTAATCATGATATTGAGATGTTAATGAATACAAGAAGACCTTTATTTTTAAAAAATCGTAATTTTTGGAGATAAGGGCCATCTTAATAATGAATATAGTGCACATGTTATGGCGCAGGTGATTGGTGAAAATACAAAAGAAATTTGTTTGGCCCATTTATCACAAGAAGCTAATACAAAAGAAATGGCATTGGATACATATCAAAGAGTTTTTGACGAAGAACATATATATTTTGATAATATAAAGATCGCAGATCAAAAAGAAATTGTTTCTGGAGGACATTATGAAAATTAGAATCTTAACAATTGGTAAGCTTAAAGAAAAATATCTTGTTAATGGAATCAATGAATATGTCAAAAGATTAAATGCTTACTGTAAAGTGGAAATGGTTGAAGTACCAGATGAACCAATTCCTGATAATGCAAGTGAAAATGTAGAAAATATCATCAAAGATAAAGAAGCAGATAAAATTGTTTCTAAAATTAAAGATGATGAATATGTTATCGTTTTAGATTTACATGGAAAAGAAATTGATAGTGTAGCTTTTTCTAAACATATTGAAGAATGTATGATTAAAGGAAAGAGTACGATTACTTTTGTGATTGGAGGTTCTTTAGGTTTAGGAATCTTTATTACAAAGAGCAGATTATCGTTTATGTTTCTCTAAAATGACTTTTCCACATCAATTAATGAAGCTTATCTTAGTTGAACAAGTCTATCGAGCATTCAAAATCATGCGGAGAGAAACTTATCATAAGTGATGTTAACGTTCAGCGAAAATGTCACCAAAAATGAAGAAGGGTTCTATTAGTGTGAACCCTTTGTTTTTTTGTTCATTTCTTGAATGAGATTATTTAACATTTATTAATAATTGTCTGTTTTTATGGTTTGTACCTATCAATGTACAGTCATAAATAATCCCAATATATTTCATTCTTACTTTATTTTCTAGCACAAAATATAAAACTGTGATCTCTGTTGAAGTTTTTGTTTTCACTACTTTTCCATTTTTATCATATGGGACATAACAATATCCGTTATAGGAAAACATATTGCCTTCAACTATTTTTCTTGTATTTGAAATAGTAAATACCAAATTCAAATCGTAGTTTTCTGTTAGCTCTACAAATTCATAAACAGGATCAACTGGAAGATGTGCAAATTTTTCATTCAGATATTTTATGTAAAAGTCATTGAACCATATATTTAACTGATCATAATCTTTTATGTTGAACCTGACAATGTCATTGGGCAATCTTCTTTGAGCGGTACTATTATATCGTTCTATTAATCCTTTAGCTTGAGATGTATTTGCGAAAATCATTTCAATGCCAAGTTTATCCATCATAACACCAAATGATGTTATATTACCTTCAGAACTTTTATAGATAGTATGTTTGTTTGAATAAATAGCTAAGGGAATTCCTTTTTTCTTGATAAGAAGTTCCATCATCTAACAAGTGAAGCTATGAAATATGTACCACAAGAATCAAAGTCAACAGCTATGGGCTTCTTCCAAGCGGTGTATGCTTTAGGAATGACTTTATTTCCTATGATTTGTGGAAATATTGTAAGTCATTTTTCAATGCTATATGCTTATTTGTTTTTAGCAGTGATTTGTTTAATTGCATCAAGTATTTCTTTTATATATTGTAAATCTCATTAACAAATAAAGCTCTTACAAAATTAATAATTTGTTAATGAAATTAAAAATGTATACAATACTCTTTTCGAAGAATCTAAAAAAGTATAAGCTACAGGTGTCTTAGGAAAGAGAGGAATAAATATTATGAGTATCAATGAAATCAATGCAGAAGCAAAAGAATCTTTAAGAAAGTATTTTAAAAATAGTCAAGATGTAAAACATGAAAATGAAGCAAGAAAAGAATTAACAAAAGAAGAAATCTTTGAATCCGTTGTAGGAGAAATCAAAGAATCAGAAATGAAATTAGAACAAAGAAATCAAATGAGAAACACATTACAACAAGATGCAAAAGAAGCATTTGAAAAGTATGTGGAAAGAAATCTGAAGCAAAAGAAGTAGAACATATGACATTAGAAGGAATGCAAAAAGAATTAAAAGAAAATACAAAACATCAAATGGAATATGTCAATTCATTAAAACAAAATACAATGAATGCAAGAGCATAGAACTTCGAAAGAAGTTCTTTTTACACTTGCTTGATATTTTCTTAACATAAAAAGGAGTAGTATTTTGTTAAGAGGTGATCAAGATGGATGTTAAAAGAAATCAATTAATTAAAACAATTGTTTGGGTAGGAATACCAATGCTTTTTATGATTGTTGATTGGGTCTATAAACATGTATTTAATATAGAATATTTAGAGTTATCTATTCTTTTATTTGTAGTAGCAACAATCTATAAAACATATCAAAAATAAAAACAAATCGCTAATTACGATTTGTTTCAAACATTTCAAAACTAGATAATACAAATAAGAAGAATAAACCAGTGTGTATCCAAAAAATCGTATAATCTAAAATACCATGAATTAATAATACACCTATAAATCCCATAACAAGAGCAATATAAGAATAATGTTTTTTCACTTGATAAAGACGTTTACAATTGTCATAAACATAAGGTACAAGACAAGCTAAACCAATGATTCCAAATGATAATAAAGGATCTAGATAAACACTATGAGCATGTTGAGTTAAATGTCCATTATACTTATTTAATATCATCATATAAGTAAAAGGCCCTTGTCCTAAAAATGGTGAAGCAATAATTCCTTGAATCGCACAATTCCAAATCTTGGCTCTTACTCCTAAATTAGAAACTAAATATTCTATTCTAGGAAACTTACTTGGATTTAAAACAAAGAAACCAACAATGCCTAAACATCCAAATGCAATTAAAGCACATAACTTATAATTCTTATTGAAAATAAGAAATAAACAAATAGCTCCAGCAATTGCTACATAACCAGCACGGCATCCTGTCATATAAAGCATAAATAAGTTTAAAAAACCAACAATAACATAGAAAATACTTCTTTTTAGATTGTTTTTAACAGTAAAGAATTTATATACAGTACATACAGCAATAAATTCAATCATCATCGCATAATAGTTGGCATTGTAGAAAACACTATTTAAACGATTTTCACGTCTTGCATAAACTTTAAAGGTGAAATGATCAACACCTAAACGATGATAAATTTGAAATTGTTCATAAATTCCATATATTGCCCAAAGAATAGATAACACAATCAACATATCAATAATAAATTCAAAGGTCGATTGATTAATATGTTTTCGATAATAAACCATTAAAATAATAGCAATAAATATTCCTAGTGTTGCAAGTGCTCCTAAAATATTTTTATGAATAATGGAGATGCTTAAAGAGATTAAAACAAACAAATAGAGAAATTTAATTTGTGGTGTTTGTTTTAAGGCAATGATTGCTTTTTTGATACTAACAAATAAATAAATTCAATCAATAAAATAGGTCCTAATATATAAAAAGGAAAAGTAAAACTAAAACATGTAAATATAAGTAACAGTTGATCAAAAGTAAACTGTTCTTTTAAGTTTTTTAAATAGTTCATAATAGCCTCCTAGAGACAATATATCATATTTATGATTATTTCAGTAGCCAAAATGAAGATGTGTTGTTAAAATAGGGCACTAGAGGTAAGAAAAATATGAAACAATACTTTTATTTATTTAATTATCCACCAGAAGAATATGATTTATGTGCATTAGAATTTAAATATCTTTTTCATGAAGAATATCAACAATGTTTTATTACAAATAAAGATATTGATGTCAATATAAGTGTTTTTATGAAAGGAAAAATAGATATTTGGGCGATAAGTTCCAATTTTGATGACTTAAAAGAGGAAGTTAAACACCAAAATCATAATCATCAAGATTTTAAAGTCATTTATTTAAAAAATCCTATTAGCCATCCAGATTATCAAGAAACACTTGATAAATGTAAAGATATTTCATGGTTTATAGCGGGCAGTGTGAATATGTCCAAACCAAAGCATACAATTGCTCTTACAAAAGTGAATGACTTATGGATTATTGGGTATTATCACCATGGTGTTCCATCATGGAAAAAATATGATGATAAACCAAATACTTTTTCAAATTCTTTAGATATTAGACTTGCAAGAACATTGATTAATATTGCTGGAGAAAATGATCAAACAAAAACAATGATAGATCCATGTTGTGGAATGGGTACAGTTGTTTTAGAAGGACTAGCTTTAGGGTATTCTATCAAAGGATTTGATATTTCAAGGGATATTTCATGGAAAGCAAGATGTAATCTTAATCATTTTGGTTTTGATGGTATGCTGATTACAAAAGATGATATTAATAAGCATCAAGGACATTATGATATTGCTATTATTGATATTCCTTATAATCTTTATACACCGATTACTTATAAAGAACAGTGCGATATTATTAATAGTGCTAGAAAATTATGTAATAAACTTGTTTTAGTAAGTTATGAACAAATGGATCAAGAAATCAAACAAGCAGGTTTTGAAATAAGAAATCGTATCTTAAGGAAGAAAACAGAATTTGTTAAATTTGGACGTTATATTTATGTGTGTTATTAAAAATCATTGGATTATTTTTCCAATGATTTTTGATCGTCTTTAAATCTTTATTTTCAATAAGTGCTTTAAATATATGATCATATTGTTGTAAAGTAAGATTTTCTAATAATTCGTTATCTTCTTGAGGAAATTTACTTTTAAAAAGCATTAATGTATCTTCTTTTTTACTTGCTAGTTTTCCTTCAACTTTTCCTTCTTCATGCATTCTTTGTCCTTCATGATAATGTTAAATTTTAACAAGTTGTCTTTTTTCTGCCGCTAAAACAAGCTCTTCATCTTCATTGAATTGTTCCATCTTATCTTTCATGATTGTTACCACCTCATTATCTAAAGATATTATATCATGGGTAAGTCCATGATATAAGATGTAGATTAAGATTTCTAATCTTGAAAAGTTTTCTAGTCTTTTTTCTTTTTCAATAACTTTAATAAATGGAAGTTGGACAAAGTAGCTTGTTGCTAAGTTAAACTTTCTCACATTTCCATATTCATTTCTAGGCACATAACTGTCAATCAATACAAGATTATCTTTATCAATATCGTTAACAAAAGTAATCAAATTCACTTTATGAAGATGGTCACTGTATCTTTCATCTCCACGATTGACTTGATGATCGATCATTCTAGCTTCATAAGCTTGAAGACGATGATAAAGTTCTTTAGAGAATATACTGTTTTGCATTTCAATATCGACCAGTTCACCATCTTCTGTTATTACCTGAATATCTAAGATCATATCTTTATCACTTATATGATGAGGATTAAGCTCTGAATTTAAGACATTAATTTTCTTACATTTAATATCCATAACATCTTCGATGATAAGTTTTAATAAACGCCTACATTGTTCATCTTTCATATTTGATAATAAATACTTAAATACAAGATCATTTTTAAAATCGGTAATTCTTTTAGATTTGATTTTTGTTTTCATAGTTTCTCCCTTCATTATTTATATAGACAACAAAAATCATTTTTCTTTTAAAAAATTAAAAACGAAATAATTTTCTTATTTCGTTAAAATCATATAAATAGCAAGGGCAATTAAAATACTTG
>ENA-OQDF01000492-OQDF01000492.1-human-gut-metagenome-genome-assembly--contig:-NODE-492-length-16242-cov-1.642383_pt1 | contig 16242 bp, 25 predicted proteins | sample MGYA00242769_ERZ504597 | MGnify/ENA primary metagenome ERZ504597 (study PRJEB26092, sample SAMD00036305) | human gut metagenome | host: Homo sapiens | study: EMG produced TPA metagenomics assembly of...
TGCTTCGATGATCGCAGGATTGGAAATCCAAATGCAGGAGATATCTTTATTGATGGAAAGCGTGTGAACGATATTCCGGCAGCAAACGAGGCATTGGATTTGTCTTCCAAAGTTATGCATTATTCCGTTATATGACAGTCTTTGATAACATCGCTTTTGGATTAGAAATTGCAAAAATGCCAAAGAAACAGATCAAAGAGAGAGTGTTTGAACTATTAGAACTTACGGGATTATCCGGACTTGAAAATCGTTATCCAAACCAGTTATCTGGTGGACAGCGACAAAGAGTTGCATTTGCAAGAGCATTGGCACCAAATCCACAGGTATTATTGCTTGATGAACCATTTGCAGCGATTGATGCGAAAGTAAGATCTGAACTTCGTCTCTGGTTAAAAGAAATGGTATCAAAACTTGGGATTACAAGCATTTTCGTGACCCATGATCAGGATGAAGCGGTAGAAGTAGCCGATGAGATCTTAATTACAAATCATGGAAAGATCGAACAGATGGGAAGTCCGTTAGAGATTTATAAATCACCAAAACACCATTTGTAGCCCAGTTTGTTGGAAGATCATCCATTGTAGAAAATTATGAATCCCTAAAGGATTCGAAAAAATAGAAAATGCTCAAAAGCGATCGTCAGACCGGAATCTTGAATTAGCGAAAAAGGTGAGTTAAAACGATACATGAGTGCGGCAGAAAAAGGAATCGTCGAAGATGTAATCTTTAGTGGAAGCCGATTGGATGTGATCGTTAATATTAACGGAATCAAAGTCACAGCAGAACGCTCTCTGGAAAAAGACAGAGTAGAAGTTGGAGAAGAAGTTGATGTTTTGATCTATCGATTATATGTATTTGACGATAAAGAAACTTATTTATTAGAGAACAAAGAAATGCAGGAAGCGATGTCTTCTATATTTAATCAATATTTGAGAAAGGAACGATCATGGAAATTACAAAACAACAGATCATACATACCGACGTGTTGATCATCGGCGGCGGAACGGCTGGATGTTATGCGGCACTTACCATCAGAGAAAAAGTGATGCAAAGATCGTCATCGCCGAGAAAGCCAATATTAAACGAAGCGGATGCTTAGCAGCCGGAGTTAACGCAATCAATGCTTATATTGTAAAAGGAAGAAAACCTCAGGATTACGTTGATTATGCAAGAAAAGATGCCGATGAGATCGTGCGAGGTGACTTGCTTCTTACGATGTCAGAGCGCTTAAATGAAGTGACAAAAAAGATGGAACAGCTAGGACTGATCATCTTAAAAGATGAAATGGTGAATATGTCGCCAGAGGTAACCGAAACATTAAGATCAATGGAGAAAATATCAAACCGATTTTAGCAGATGCAGTAAATCAGTTAAATGATGTCGAAGTGATCAATCATTTAAATATCACCGATTATATCGTGGAAGATAATACGATCAAAGGAGCCTTCGGTTTCCATATGGAAATGGAGCAGCTTACGAGATCCGTGCGAAGAAAGTCCTTTGTGTAACTGGCGGGACAGCAGGACTTTATAAGCCAAACAATCCGGGATTCTCAAGACATAAGATGTGGTATCCACCATTTAATACAGGAGCCGGATATGCGATGGGAATTGATGCAGGAGCAGAGATGACAACTTTTGAGATGCGTTTTATTGCATTAAGATGTAAAGACACGATCGCACCAACCGGAACGATCGCTCAGGGAGTCGGGGCAAAACAGGTCAATTCTAAAGGCGAAATTTATGAAGATAAATACGGAATCACGACATCCCAGCGTGTTTATGGAACAACACAGGAGAACTTAGAAGGAAGAGGTCCTTGTTACTTAAGAACCGAAGGAATTGATAAAGAAAAAGATACCGATCTTAAAAAAGCATATTTAAATATGGCACCAAGCCAGACTCTCAAATGGATTGAGCAAGGCAAAGATCCAAGCGAACAAAATGTGGAAATCGAAGGAACTGAACCATATATCGTCGGTGGACACACTGCCAGCGGCTATTGGTCAATACAAAGAGAGAAACAACGATCTATGGGCTGTATGCAGCAGGAGATGTTGCTGGAGGATGTCCACAGAAATATGTGACAGGAGCTTTGGTAGAAGGTGAGATCGCGGCACTGGATATCGTAGAGAAATTAAAAACCCAGACATTTGATACAACAGATGTCAAAGAAGAACAGTTATTAGATGATAAAGTAAAAGAATATAATCACATTTTATCAGACAAAGACAGCATTTTTACGATCGAGCAGATGGAAGAAGCCATGCAGAAAGTCATGGATGCCTATGCAGGTGGAATCTCAAGTCATTATCAGTTAATGAAAACTGCTTAAACCTTGCAAAAGAAAAGATTAATAACCTGATCACATTATCCGGACAGTTAAGTGCCAAAGATTACCATGAGCTGATGTTCTACTACGAGCTAAAAGAACGATTAACAATCTGCCTGACTCTGATCGAACATCTAAAGGCAAGAAAAGAGACAAGATGGCATTCTTTTGCAGAGAATCTTGACTATCCACAAAAGAGTGATGACTGGAAAAAATATGTCAATACAAAGAAAGTGGATGGTAAGATTCAAGTAATTTTACGTGAACTTGTAAAGGAGGATGAACAATATGAGCATCAGAATTAATAAAAATAAATGCGTTGGATGCAAGCGATGCTTAGATGTCTGTCCTGGAAGTCTTATAAAAACCGATGAAACTGGAAAGGCATATATCAAATATCCAAAAGACTGCTGGGGATGCACATCCTGCTTAAAAGAATGTAAAACAGGAGCCATCGCATTTTTCCTTGGAGCCGATATCGGAGGCATGGGAAGTGAAATGACAGTCAATGAAAGTAAAGATACCATTCTCTGGAAGATTAAAAAATATACTGGAGAAGAACAAACCATAGAGATCAACAAGAAAGATTCAAATAAGTATTAGATTGGAGGACATCAAAATGAGCGAATTATCACATCTTGACCAGCTGGAGGCAGAGGCAATCTACATTATCCGAGAAGTAGCTGCTTCTTGTGAAAAACCGGTAATGTTATATTCTATCGGAAAAGACAGCTCTGTTATGTTACATTTAGCATTAAAAGCATTCTATCCGGAGAAACCACCATTCCATTTTTACATGTAAACACAACATGGAAATTTAAAGAAATGATCAAATTCCGTGATGATACAGCAAAGAAATACGGATTAGACATGATAGAATACATTAATGAAGACGGAGTGAAACAGGGAGTCAATCCATTTGATAGTGGAGCTGCATACACAGATATCATGAAAACTCAGGCCTTAAAACAGGCGTTAACAAAATATGGATTTACCGCGGCCTTCGGTGGTGGTCGCCGTGATGAAGAAAAATCTCGTGCAAAAGAAAGAATCTTCTCTTTCAGAAATGAAAATCAGGCATGGGATCCTAAGAATCAGAGACCGGAAATGTGGAAATTGTATAATTCTAAGATCAAAAAAGGAGAAAGCATTCGAGTATTCCCTATTTCTAACTGGACAGAGACAGATATCTGGAAATATATCAAACGCGAAAAAATTGATATTGTTCCATTATATTTGCAAAAGAACGTCCAGTCATCGAGAGAGACGGAAATATCATCATGGTCGATGATGACAGATTAAAATTAAGGCCAGGTGAGAAGATTGAACATAAGAGTGTAAGATTTAGAACCCTTGGATGTTATCCATTAACTGGAGGAGTGGAGTCAAAAGCCTCAACACTTGATGAGATCATTGATGAGACATTAAGTGCGGTTTCTTCAGAAAGAACAACCAGAGTTATTGACAATGAAGCAGCAGGAAGCATGGAAAGAAGAAAGAGAGAGGGGTATTTCTAAGATGATCGGATTATTAAAATTTATTACTTGCGGTAGTGTGGATGATGGAAAATCCACACTGATCGGACATATTTTATATGATTCCAAGTTATTATATACAGACCAAGAAGAAGCATTAGAGTTAGACAGTAAGTCGGAAGCCGTGGCGGTAAGATTGACTATTCCCTATTACTTGATGGATTGATGGCAGAGAGAGAACAGGGAATCACAATTGACGTTGCATACCGTTACTTTACAACAGAAAAAAGAAGTTTTATCGTAGCAGATACACCGGGACATGAAGAATATACAAGAAACATGGCCGTAGGAGCATCTTTTGCAGACTTAGCAGTCATCTTAATTGATGCATCTCAGGGAGTGTTAGTACAGACAAGACGTCATGCAAGAATCTGTGCGTTAATGGGAATCAGACATTTCGTATTTGCAGTCAACAAGATGGACCTTGTAAAATACGATCAGGAAACATTTCGAAAGATTGAAGAACAGATCAAAGAATTACAGGAAGAATTATCCCTTGCAAATGTAAAGATTATTCCAGTATCAGCAACAGAAGGAGATAACGTTACAACAAAATCAGACAACATCCCATGGTATACAGGAGAACCCTTACTGGAATATTTAGAGACAGTCGATGTTCGCGAGAAATCCGAAGAAGAAGGATTCTATATGCCGGTACAGAGAGTATGCCGTCCAAATCACACATTCCGTGGATTCCAGGGACAGATTGAATCTGGACAGATTTCTGTTGGAGATGAGATCGTGACATTACCAAGTAAAGAACACGCAAAGGTTAAGAGTTTATTAATTGGAGATAAAGATGCACAGACAGCCGAAAAAGGCCGTCCAGTAACGATTCAGTTAGACCGTGAAGTGGACGTATCCAGAGGATGTGTTCTGGCAAATAAAACAGAACTTCCAGTCAGCAAATCCTTTACAGCAACAGTTCTTTGGATGGATGACGGAGAATTATTACCAGGAAAAGAATATTTCGTAAAAATCGGAACAAAAGAAATTCCGGGAATCGTAACAAATATTCAGTATAAGATCGACGTTAACACAGGAGAATACATTCCAGCAAATAACTTAAGAAAGAATGAGATCGCAGTATGTGATGTCATTTGCAGGAAGAGATCGTATTAGACGAATTTGATGATCATAAGACATTAGGAGAATTAATCTTAATCGACCGCATCACAAATATGACATCCGCATGCGGAGTGATCAAAAACTCTGAAGTTGACGAAGAAACAGACTTAAAATGCGTCTTCGCACACGGAAAATTAAAAGCAAATGGAGACATCTTTGAAGAATTCTACTACAATATGGAAAGTATGACAGTCACAAAGATCAAACCATCCGGAAAATCCTACACGATCGGAGATGAAATTCCAGTCGAAGGAGAAAGCTATCACTATCCAGACTACTTCGATGTCATCGTATTCAGAGACAAAGTAGCCGTACAGATCAGAGACCGCAAGGTAGCAGCAATCCAGCCAATCGAAGAATACAAATACAAAGGATTACCATTAATCAACGGACGTGGATTTGAAATGCTTGTAGATTCCAAAGAAAAAGCAGATAAGTTATTTGCAGAATTAAAAGAACAAGGATACAAACTAGGAAGCGAATTCTTTAACCGCTGGTTACGATTTGAAGCATATCGTAAGATTGTGTTTAGAGATAGTATTTACTAATTAAATTGTAATTGTATAACGGAAATGTATCGAGTATTCATAAAAACATAAAAAAGATAGAGGTACGAAAAACGAATTCATTGACCTTCTGTCAACGAATCCAAAACTTATCAGCCAATACCATTTAACATACACAATGTGTAGTGATTTGAATAGCGTTCCGTTGTATGAGTCAGAAAGAAGATAAGAAGAACTATTTATAAGAAAAAAGGATGACACTCCGCATTTTTGAAAGCGTTTTTTACAAATCGCTGATCCGCGCCTGTTCCTTCGATAACTCGCTTGCTGCGAGCCAAAATGCCCGCAGCTACGTTCAAACAATCGACCACAGGGCGCTGCGAATTTGTAAAAACGCATTCAAAAAGTGCTCATGTTGTCATCCTTTTTTCTTATAAATAGTTCTTCTTATCTTCTTTCTGACTCATACATGCAACACTATTACAATCAAAACTTGTCATGAAATAATACTGACAAACTATAAATACTGACAACAAAATGTCACTATTGAATGTCGTCAAAACCATCATATCAATTCCTTGTTCAAACCACCCATTGTATATATAATAATACGTGAAGGGGGATGATACAGAATGTCAAAGAAATCCGGATTAACAAAAAGACAGAAACTTATCATTGAGATGTTAGCAACCTTCAATGCTGACAATCCAATTACAATACAGGCAATATCAGAAAAACTGAAATTAAGTTCAAGAACCGTATTAAGAGAAATGCCACGCATCAACGAATGGTTTGAGGAAAACGACTTTAAACTGGTCAAGAAACCAAGAATCGGGTTGTATGTGGATGAAGATTCAGAAACAAGAAAATTCATCAAGGAACTTGTTGATATGGATGAGAACAAACCAGTATATAGTAAAGCGGATCGGCAGACGATCATATTACTTGATCTGCTAACGATCAACGAACCACTCAAATATTTTTACTTTACATCCCTTTTCATATTTCGGATGCAACATTAAGCAACGACCTGGAAGAGATTGAAAAGTGGCTTGATCACTATAATCTGGTTCTTTACCGCAGACCAGGGATGGGAATTTACTGGGAAGGAAAAGAAGAAGATTACCGTCAGGCAGTGACAATGGTATTAAGAAAGAGGCTGAGAGGACGTTCCTTACAAGTTTTGTTTGAGGAAGAAAAGAAGATCAAAGAACGAATGTTTCCAGATCTTACACCACAGATGTTAAACAACACCAGAGATATTCTTGAGAGAATGCAGGAAGTTCTGGATATCCAGTATACAGATCATTCTATCAGACATTTGAGATTATATCTTCTGGTAACACAAAACAGAGTAAGATTTGGACATGAGATCAAAGAAGAAAAGATCTGACAGCAATCATTCATTTGCCAGAATGCCAGATAGCAAACTGGATTGGTACCAAGCTAAGCAACTTTGTAGGACATCAAGTTTCCAAAGGTGAAGTATATAACATAGCGATGCAGTTGTTAGCAGCAAAGATATGGAAGAATAACAGTGAAAACAAGATCGATGAAGAAAGTTTTAAAGTCAGACAGCTGGTCATGAGGATCATTGTGGAGATGGAAAAACTTTTGGAAATGGAATTTTTTGAAAATACAGTATTGATCGATGGTTTGTGTAATCATATGAAGCCAGCGATCAATCGAATGAAACAAGGTGTATTTACAGAAAACCAGTACATCGATATGTTGGAAGAAAAATATTCCAAAATCTATAAAGCAACGATCAAAGCGTGTGATTTCTTAAAAGAAGAACTACATATTGAAAAACTCCCAGAAGGAGAGTTAGGATTTATTGCTTTATATTTCTGCGTAGCGATCGAGCAGCAAAAAGACGAAGAAGAAAAATTATCAGTCTATGTTGCCTGCCCACATGGAATGGGAACATCACATATGTTAGCAGTTCATCTGAAAAAAGAATTTCCGCAGCTGATGGTACAAAAGATCATTTCCACAGCGGATATCAAGGAAGAAGAACTTATTAAAGAAGGAATTGATTTTATCATTTCCACAGCAAAATTAAATCTGACATTTCCAAATGTCTATGTGAACTCCATTTTAACAGAGACAGATAAGAAAATGATCAGTGCCATGATCAAAAATGTTGACAAGAAGAAAAAACTGAATCCGGCAAAGGCTGTAAAGCCAGTAAAAAGAGTCGGAAGAGAAGACATCGAGTATATGACACTTCTTGGACAGGAGATCTTACAGGTGTTAGATAATATTAAAATATCAACAGGTGAAAACATTAAGAACAAGGAACAATTGATCGATTACGCCGGAGGATTATTTGCAAGAAATGATTCGATGGCAGCAGAGATCACCTTTGCATTAAACAAACGCGAGAATATCGCAAGCACATTTATTCCGAGTATGAATGTATTATTTTTACATTGTGAAACGAAAGGTGTCAGACATTGCAGATTCGGATTTGTTTATTTAAAAGATGAGATCATCGAAAATGGACAGCCGATCAAGGGAGCGATCCTGATGCTTGTTCCACAGGGAGATGTAAGTAAGGCCTACCGTGAAATTATGAGTGAAATAAGCGGGGCATTAGCGAGAAAGACCAGATCATCACCTATTTATTCGAGAAAACAGAAATGCAGTCGAGGCAGAACTTGAAACAAGCCTTGGCAACTATTACGAAAATAAAATGAAGAGAAGATAAAAACAAAAGGAGGATATTGTAAATGAAAAATGGATTACAAAAATTCGGTAAATTTTTAAGTGCAATGGTAATGCCTAATATCGGAGCATTCATCGCATGGGGATTCATTACAGCATTATTTATCGCAGACGGATGGATTCCAAACGCAAAATTAGCATCCATTCAGCCATACATGTTAACATTCTTATTACCAATGCTCATTGCCTACACAGGTGGTAAACAGGTCGGTGGAGACCGTGGAGGAGTTATGGGTGCAATCGCAGTCATGGGTTGTATCGCCGGAGTTGGTGGATTTGATGGACAGCCAATGTTAATGGGAGCCATGGTAATGGGACCATTTGCAGGATGGGTTATCAAAACATTTGACAAAGCAATGGACGGACATATGCCAGCTGGATTTGAGATGTTAATTAACAACTTCTCCGTTGGTATCTTAGGAATGATCGTAGCGATCATCGGATATTTCCTGATCGGACCATTCATGTCAGCAGTATTAGCAGTATTAACAGCAGGAGTTAACGTACTTGTAAAAGCAAAATTAATACCTTTAGCAGCAATCTTTATCGAACCTGCCAAAGTATTATTCTTAAATAACGCTATTAACCATGGTATCTTTACACCAATCGGTATTGAACAGGCAAAAGCAGCTGGTAAATCTATCATGTACATGTTAGAGGCAAATCCAGGACCAGGACTTGGAGTATTATTAGCATATGCAATCTTCTCCAAAGACAAAGTAACAAAATCATCTGCACCAGGTGCGATCATCATTCACTTCTTCGGTGGTATTCATGAGATTTACTTCCCATATATCCTGATGAACCCTATCGTGATCATCGCTCCGATCGTTGGTAACATTTGTGCGATCACATTCTTTACATTTACAGGATGCGGACTTGTTGGACCATCTTCACCAGGATCTATCATCGCTTACTTATCAATGTCACCAAGAGCTCAGATGCCATTGACAATCTTAGGAGTATTGATCGCAACAGCAGTATCATTCTTGATCGCATCACCAATTATCCGTATGTCAGATGGTAAGAGCCTTGAAGATGCACAGAGCGATATGGCAGCTAAAAAAGCAGAATCCAAAGGAATCACAGTTGATCCAGGAGAAAAGAAAGCAGCAGACGAAGTGAAGAAAATCGTATTTGCATGTGACGCAGGAATGGGATCTTCCGCAATGGGAGCTACGAAATTCAGAAACCGTGTGAAAGCACAGAGACCAGATCTTACAGTTATCAATACATCTGTAGATAATATTCCAGCAGATTGTGATATCGCAGTTGTTCAGGCAGTTTTAGCAGACAGAGCTAGAAAATCTGCACCACAGGCACAGTTAGTAATTATCAATAACTTCTTACAGGATCCAAACTTAGACGGATTATATGAACAGATGACAGCAAAAGTAGATCCAGCCGTTCAGACAGCAGCAGCTGTTGAAGAAAAGGCAGAAACACCAGTTGTTACAGGAAATTCAAAAATCCTTGTAGAAGAAGGAATCAAAACAGGATTAAAACCAGTCGACAAATTTGAAGCGATCAAAGCAGCAGGAAAACTGTTAAATGAACTTGGATACGTTGAAGAAGGTTATATCGATGCATGGTAAAACGTGAGCAGACAGTGACAACATACATGGGATTAGGTGTAGCAATTCCTCATGGAACAGGTGACGCTAAGAAAAATGTACAGAAAACTGGTATCGTAATGCTTCAGTATCCAGAAGGTGTAGACTTGATGGTGAAAAGCACAGTTAGTATTCGGTATCGCTGGAATTGGTGATGAACATCTTGGATTATTAGCTAAGATTTCAGAGATCATCGAAGATCCAGAAAGACTGGAACAGTTAAAAACAACAGAAAACGTTGACGAAATCATGGAAATGTTTAAATAAGATTTAAGCAGACAAGGTCAATTTAATAAGCGGGAAATCATTCTCGCTTATTAAATACCTAAAACATATACTTATAAATTTAGATTTTAATTTTAGGAGTGAAGAAAATGAAGAAAGCAATTCAGTTTGGAGCAGGAAATATTGGACGTGGATTTATCGGTGGACTGTTAAGTGAAGCAGGATATCATGTTGTATTTGCAGATGTAAACCAGGAAATCGTTGATAAGATCAATGAAGACAAAAAATATACAATTTATGTAAAAGATGTAGAAGTAAAGAAATCGTGATCACAGACATCAGTGCAGTAAATTCAACAAAACCTGAACTGATCGATGAGATCAAAGAAGCTGAAATCATTACAACAGCTGTTGGAGTAAGAATTCTTCCAATTATCGCTCCATCTATTGCAGAAGGAATCAAAGCAAGAAAAGAAAATGGTTCTGAAAGTACTTAAATATCATCGCTTGTGAAAACGCAATCAAAGCAAGTTCTCAGTTAAAAGAAGCTGTTTATGGGAACTTAAATGACGAAGAAAAAGCATACGCAGACAAATATGTTGGATTCCCAGACTGCTCCGTAGATAGAATCGTACCTCCAGTACGTTTAGATAATCCAATCGACGTAGTCGTAGAAAACTACTATGAGTGGAATGTAGAAGAAGCATCCTTTAAGGGAGCGGTTCCTCAGATCAATGGAATGAACCTTGCAGATAACTTAATGGCATACATTGAAAGAAAATTATTTACATTAAATACAGGACACTGCATCACAGCATATCTTGGAAACTACAAAGGATACAAGACGATCGATGAAAGTATCGCAGACGATGAAATCTTTAAGACAGTGAAAAAGCAATGCAGCAGAGTGGTATGGCATTAGTCAACAAATATGGATTTGACAAAGATGCTCACTTTAAATATATCGACAAGATCTTAAATCGTTTCAAAAACCCATACCTTGTAGATGATACAGCTCGTGTAGGAAGAGAACCATTAAGAAAATTAAGTGCAACAGACCGTTTAACAAAACCAACCATGACAGCATTAGAATATGATCTTCCAGTTGATGCATTGTTAGCAGGAATGGCAGCAGCATTAAAATATGACAATGCAGAAGATCCACAGAGCGTAGAATTACAGGATAAGATCAAAGCAAATGGAGCAAAAGCTGCATTAAAAGAAGTATCTGGAATCACAGATGAAAAGATCTTAGATGATGTCGTAGCAATTTACGAAGCAATGTAATCAAAATAATATCAATGAAAATTAACCAAAAGTTAAAGTAAACAACCTTTTCTCTTAATCATATAATTTATATATGGAAAGGCGGCCGGAAATTTACCGGCCGTCTTTTTACGTGATAAGAAGTATCATAACGTAGTGACATAGGAAATAAGACGGGCATATGGAACATAATACAAAAAATCACAAGAACAACACCAATGGCAAGAAAAAATCGAAGAGTTATTACCAAATATGAAATATGGCAATATTACGATCATTGTTCAGGATGGAAAGATCATTCAGATTGATAAGACAGAGAAACATAGAATATAGATTAAGGAAAATACTGTATTATTGCGTAAAAATCCGCTACAATAGAATTAAAAAGACCGGTGCTTTTTTATTGGTTTTGATCGTGTTTTTAAAGCTGCTTCAAAAGGCAAGAATCGCAGAGGAAAACGCAAAGAAATCTCAGTTACAGGCAGAACAAGCCAATGCATTTGAGGAAGATCGTAAAATGGCATTATCAAAAGGCATGAATGGACATATTGCGAAACTAATTGATGTCAAGAATATGGAAGAAGTTTTGATGTCGGTTTTACGATAGTAAAAAAGAAGAGGTTATAAATAAAAGGGATCGATCACAAGAAAATATAAGTGATCAATCCCTTTTGTTATTTTGTGATACAAATTTTATAAATTCACAGATACAACCTATTCAACAACCTCAATTCCGTCAATATTTGGAATACACATCATAGAATAGTTCGTATGGTAAATGACAAATCCAGGTTTTGCTTTCGGTGGTTTCCGAAGTTCTTTTCTCTGTACATAATCGACTTCAACCTTTGGTGCCTGACGGCCTTTAGAATAATAAGCCGCAAGACGACCAGCTTCTTCAAATGTTGCATCTGGAAGCGTTTCTGCCTGCTCTTTACGAACAATGACATGTGAACCAGGCATATTTTTCGCATGGAACCACCAGTCACCACCATTTGCAAATTTAAAGCTTAATTCATCATTCTGGTAGTTGTTTTTTCCAACATACATATGGAAACCATCGGAAGAAATAAAATGTAATGGTTTGGATTTTGCTTGTTTCTTACCCTTTTTCTTTCTATGGCTCTTAATATAACCATAATCAGAAAGCTCATCTTTGATTAACTGAAGATCTTTTCATCTTCAGATAAAGAAAGAGCAGTAGAGATGGAATCGAGATGATCAAGATCTGCTTTTGTCTCCACGACTAGCTCAGAAAGAGCTTCATACGTACGTTTTAATTTATTATATTTTGCAAAAAATTTCTTGGAATTCTCCAAAGGAGTTTTTGTTGGATCCAGAGGGATCGTAATCTCTTCATTTGTATAATAATTCATGCAAGTCAGAGATTTTGCATTTGGTTCCAATCCATAGCCATAAGTTTGTGTAAGTTCTCCATAAACTTTGAATTTCTCGCGTTTTTCCGTATCTTTTAACTGACGAAGCTGCAGATCATATTTCTTACTCGTTCTCTCAAGGGCTGTCTGCACGATCTTACGAAGATCAGAAGATTTCTGCTTCATTCTCGTATATTTTTCTTTTTCAGAATAATACCCGAATCAATACGTCGAAAATAGAATCATATGTTTTTGCGGTGCAGTCAGGATAAGAAGTTAAAGGGATACAAGAAAATTCCTTCGGTTCTTCCCCGGAATAAATGATATTTGGCTGATAAGCTTCATCTTCTACAAGAGCATTTAATTTTATAAGCTGTCCATATAAACCAGCAGCACTGTCATCGGTCAAAGAATCCGTGGAAGCATTACCGTCAAGTCCTGCACGATAACAAAGTTCATTTGCGATCAAAGGACTCATTCCCGTGATGGAAGTATAAAGTGCTTTGCAAAGATTCAATGGTTTTGTGATGATATGCTGATAAAAGTCATCTGCAGTCAGGCTTGCTAGCGGATGTTTTCCCTTAGATGGCGGGAAGGTATAAGTACGTCCCGGCAATACCTCTCTGACAGAACTGATATTTGCAGAGATATGCTTGATGCTATCTAGGATCACATCATCGCTGTTTACAAAAATGATATTGCTGTGTTTTCCCATGATCTCAATGATCAGACGCTTCTGGCAGATATCTCCAAGTTCGTCCAGATGCTCAATCTGAATCTCAATGATACGCTCAAAATCAGGCTGAGTGATCGAGATGATCCTTCCGCTGCTGATATGTTTACGAAGCAGCATGCAGAAGTTTGGTGCCTGCATAGGGTTTGCTTTCCTTCCTTGGATAAATAGACAAGGGGAAGAGAAGCACTGGCTGAGAGATGAAGTCTTGTTGTCAGTCTCTCTTTCTTGATCACAAGTGTGATCTCGTCGGCTTCTGGCTGATAGATCTTATAGATTCTTCCGCCAATGATCTGTTTATTTAATTCTGATACAATATTTGAAATGACAAATCCGTCGAATGCCATAATGAAATACCTCCTGGTAAAAAATCGGTTATCTTATAATATAAGAAGATAAATCCGTCAAACAATTATATCAGAAATCGGGAAAAGTATAAAGAAAAAACGATCAAATCGATAAATCATAGAGAGATAGTCGGGATTTTGTTGTAATTAAAATCATTTCTTATTATAATAAATCTTAAGTATACAAAATTAGGTCAAAGATATGGAGGAAAGTTCATTGAGAAAAGAAGCATCAATCAATGCATGGAAGCAGTTATATGATATTACATTAAAGTTAGACAAATTAGAACCTTGGAATGATCTTGGAGATACGCAGCTTGTGACGATTCAGTTAAAAGACAGAGAAGAACCTGTCTTTTGCAGTGTGATGGGAAAATTCAGTGGGGAAAGAGGAATCGCAGTCTTCGACGGAATGGAAGGTTTAGGGGATTTCTATATGATCCTTGGAAGTGAAGAAGGGGATCTTCCAGCACAGTATCTGATGGATGAACATTCAAGTCTTACATGCTTCTGGGGAAGCATGATGAATGTTCCAGACGAGCAAAGAAGCGTGATCGATGAATTGGATATCCGTTTCAAAACAATCAGTGACTGGATTTATTTTGTTTCTTATAAAAAAGGATACAAACCATATCAGTTAGATGAAGATGAAGTAGCACTTCTTACAGAAACTTATGAAAATTTATATATGGTATTAGAAGCAGTCAAAGATGGAAAATTAAATCCAGATATCGAACAGGCAGAAGGAATCGTACGCCGTTATAATTCTGAAAATGACACATGGGAGATGTTTGTAAAAGAAATTCCAGAAGCAGAAAAAGAATTTCCATCCGTGATGTTAGAAGATCAGGATTTAAAAGACGAATTAAAGAATAAGAAACAGATTGATCTTGAAGTGATCTTAGATTTTACTTATCTCCCAGTGATGGTAGAAGGGGAAGAAGAGGGAGAACGTCCAAAGAATCCTCTGTTATTTAATGGCATATGATAATACCGATGGCGGTGTGATCACAATGGATATTTTAGAAGAGGGTGATGATGAGATCAGCAGAACATTAGGATTCTTTATCAGTTTGTGCAGCAGAATGGAAGAATGAAGACGATCAAAGCAAGAAATCCATGGATTTTGGAGCCTTAGAAGATATCTGTGAATACTGCAGTGTGGATCTTGTATATGACCCAGTAGAAATCATGGATCAGGTCATTGAGGAAGTAATCTCCCAGTTGTAAGATTTTCATGTAATATAGGATAAGATGAATTAGAGTGAACAAGGTTGACAAATAAGTTAATGATTGGTAAAATACAAATAATTGACGTGCTACCTAAGTAGCACTTTAATTCGATAAAGTATCAAGGAGCGGCAAAATTATGAATAAAAAGAGAGTCCACACACCAGAAGGTGTCAGAGATGTATATGGAACCGAATATGGACAGCGAAGCAAGTTAAAAGCCAAATTAAACAAAGTCTTTGCATCTTACGGATATGAAGGGATCAGAACTCCAGGATTTGAATTCTTTGACGTATTTAATAGCGAAAAAGGAACAGTCTCTGCAAGAGAGATGTTTAAATTTTTTGACAGAGAAGGAAATACCTTAGTTCTTCGTCCAGACGTCACACCATCCATTGCACGTTGTATTGCAAAATATTTTAATGAAGAGAATATGGGAATCCGTCTTTCTTATGCAGGAAACGTATTTTTGAATAACTCAAGTTATCAACTGAAGTTAAAAGAGACATGTCAGTTAGGTGCAGAATTAGTCAATGATGCATCTGTACAGGCAGATACAGAATCCATTGCAATGGCAATTGATTGTTTTTTAGCAGCAGGATTAACAGATTTCAGACTTTCCATTGGGGAGGTTGAATTTTTTAACGGATTAACACAGACGATCAAAGAGGAAGAAGTCAAGACACAGCTTCGTGAATTGATCTTAAATAAAACTATTTCGGATTAATGGAATATGTGGAAGCATTAGATTTATCTGATAAGATTAAAGATGTCTTCTTACATTTCAATGAGTTAAATGGAGATGTAGAGATCTTAGATCAAGCAGAAGCTATGGTAGAGAATGAACAGTCTAAGAAAGCGAATCAAAAGACTTCGTGATGTCTATGATATTTTGAAATTATATGGCAAAGAACAGTATGTAAGTTTCGATCTTGGAATGTTAAATAAACATAACTATTATACAGGAATCATTTTCAAGGTTACACTTATGGAACTGGAGACGCAGTCCTAAAGGGTGGACGATATGATAATCTGATCGAACAGTTTGGAAAGAAAGCCCCATCTGTCGGATTTGCGATCGTATTAGATGAGCTGATGATGGCATTAAGTCGCCAGGGAATCCATATGGAAGCTGATCATATGATACATGATCATTTATAAAGAAGCAACGATGAAAGATGCGATCCTTCGAGCAGAAGAATTAAGAAAAGAAGGAAAGAAGT
>ENA-OQDF01000493-OQDF01000493.1-human-gut-metagenome-genome-assembly--contig:-NODE-493-length-16227-cov-4.963540_pt1 | contig 16227 bp, 20 predicted proteins | sample MGYA00242769_ERZ504597 | MGnify/ENA primary metagenome ERZ504597 (study PRJEB26092, sample SAMD00036305) | human gut metagenome | host: Homo sapiens | study: EMG produced TPA metagenomics assembly of...
GGCGGCCGGCATGCCAGTGCCGCCGTCCGCCGTGTGGATGGCACGGATGGGGTGAGTGCGCGAAATGCAAATATGCCCATGCGTCCAACATTGGAGGATGCATGGGCATACTGTCCAGCCGAAACGGCTCCTGTGGTCGGAGAACGCGGGTTATCCACATTCCTGGCGTGTCGCCATGGTGCGGAAGAACCCGCGTCCTCTTATGCGGCCGTCTCGTCAGAAGATCATTCCGCGGGAACGATGGAGACGATCTTCGGAGCCTTGACGATGACCTTGCGTGGCTCCTTGCCGCCCAGTCGGTCGGCGACGGCTTCGAGCGCCATCTTCTCCAGCTCCTTCGGATCGATGTCCGGGGAGACCTCGAGCTTGGCGCGCACCTTGCCCTTGATCTGCACGACCGCGGTGACGGAATCCTGTCCGACGTAACGTTCGTCGGCCTTCGGCCAGTCGGCATGCGCCAGGGATTCGGTGTGGCCGAGCTTGCTCCACAGTTCCTCGCAGATGTGCGGGGCGATCGGAGAGAGCATCAGGATCAGCGGTTCGACGGCGGCGCGCGGCACGGCGTCGAGGCTGGTCAGATGGTTGTTGAGCACGATGAGCTTGGCGATGGCCGTGTTCGGACGCATGGCCTCCATCTCGACGGTCACGTCGGCGATCGTGTTGTTAAGCAGCTTCAGCGTCTTCGTGTCAAGCTCGCCGTCGGTGACGCGCACCTCGCCGGTGGTCTCGTCGATGACGTTACGCCACAGGCGCTGCAGGAAACGCATGGAGCCGACCACGTTGCGGGTGTTCCATGGACGGGATTCGGCCAGCGGGCCCATGCCCATCTCGTACAGGCGGAAGGTGTCCGCGCCGTAGTTCTCATACATGTCGTCAGGCGTGATGATGTTCTTCAGGCTCTTGCCCATCTTGCCGAACTCGCGGTTGGCATGCTGGCCGTTCCATGTGAACGTCGGCTCGCCGTTGGCGTCGGCGGGACCTTCCACCACTTCGGCGGCCGGCACGTACTGGCCGCGGTCGTCGGTGTAGGCGTATGCCTGGATCATGCCCTGGTTGAACAGCTTGTGGAACGGTTCCATGGAGTCGACGTAGCCGAGGTCGAACAGCACCTTGTGCCAGAAGCGGGAGTACAGCAGGTGCAGCACGGCGTGTTCGACGCCGCCGATGTACAGGTCCACGCCGCCGGACTTGCCGGCGGTCTTGTTGTGGTCCGGACCCATCCAGTAGTCGAACTCGTCCTTCTCCACCATGTGCTTGGTGTCGGTCGGGTCGAGGTAACGCATGTAGTACCAGCAGGAGCCGGCCCAGTTCGGCATGGTGTTGGTGTCGCGGTAGTAGGTCTTCTTGCCGTCGCCCAGGTCGAGCTCGACCTTGACCCAGTCCTCGTTGCGGCTCAGCGGAGCCTCCGGGTTGGATTCGGCGTCCTCCGGGTCGAAGGTCTTCGGACTGTAGTCCGGCACGTCCGGCAGGTTGATCGGCAGCTGCTCGTCGGGAAGCAGGTGCGGGGTGCCGTCCTCGCCGTAGACGATCGGGAACGGCTCGCCCCAGTAGCGCTGGCGGCTGAACAGCCAGTCGCGCAGACGGTAGCTGACGGTGCCCTTGCCGACGCCGGCGGATTCGAGCCAGGCGTTGACCTTGTCGATGGCCTCGTCCACGCGCAGGCCGTCGAGGCTCAGGGAATCGCCCTTGGCCTTGGTCGCGTCGATGGAGGAGTTGATGACGATGCGTCATGGGAGACGAACGGCGCCTTGCCTCATAGTTGGCGAGGTCGTCGCCGGATTCCGGCAGCGGCTTGACGGTGTAGATGACCGGCAGGCCGAACTTGACGGCGAAATCGTAATCGCGCTGATCGCCGCCCGGCACTGCCATGATCGCGCCGGTGCCGTAGTCCATGAGCACGTAGTCGGCGGTGAACAGCGGCAGCTTAGCGCCGGTGATCGGGTTGATGGCGTACAGGCCGGTGAACAGGCCGGTCTTCTCGCCCGCCTCGTCCACGCGGTCCTTGGCGGTCTTGGCTTCGGCGGCCAGACGGTACGCCTTCACGGCCTCGACCGGGGTGGCGTAGCCGCCTTCCAATCCTCGGGGGTTTCCGCCGGCCATTCTTCCGGAACGTTCTCAAGCAGGTGGTGTTCCGGGGAGACGACTGCGAAGGTGGTGCCGAAGAGGGTGTCGGGACGGGTGGTGTAGATCTCCATGTCCTTGACGCCGTTCGGGGTCTCGACGTCGAAATGCACGGAAGCGCCGTGGGATTCGCCGATCCAGTTGCGCTGCATGAGCTTGACCTTCTCAGGCCAGTCGATGGTGTCGAGGTCTTCGATCAGACGGTGGCCGTATGCGGTGATGCGCATGGACCACTGGCGCAGTTCGCGCTGGAACACCGGGAAGTTGCCGCGTTCGGACTTGCCTTCGGCGGTGACCTCCTCGTTGGCGAGCACGGTACCCAGGCCCGGGCACCAGTTGACCGGGGACTTGGAGATGTAGGCCAGACGAAAGTCGTTGAGCACGTCGGCCTGCTCGGCTTCGCTCAGGTCGGCCCAGGCCTTGCCTTCGAAGCCCGGGATGGCGCGCTTGCCGGATTCGAACTGTTCGACGAGCGTGCTGATCGGACGGGCGCAGCCCCTGGAGCCGGACGGTTGGTGGCGTCCTCGTCGTACCAGGCGTCGTAGATGCGGGAGAAGATCCACTGGTCCAACGCACGTAGCCGGGGTCGATGGTGGCGAAGGAACGACGGTTGTCGAAGCTCAGGCCCATGCGGTGCAGCTGGCGGCGCATGTTGGCGATGTTCTGTTCGGTGGTAATGCGCGGATGCTGGCCGGTCTGCACGGCATACTGCTCGGCCGGCAGGCCGAAGGCGTCGTAGCCCATGGCGTGCAGCACGTTCTCGCCCTTCATGCGGTGGTAGCGGCTGACCACGTCGGTGGCGAGGTAGCCCAGCGGGTGGCCGACGTGCAGGCCCTTGCCGGACGGGTACGGGAACATGTCCATCGCGAAATAGGACGGGCGGCCTTCGGCGTTATGGCCCTTGCCGTCCTTCAGGTCGCCGTTGACGTTGGCGGCCCAGAAGGTGCCTTCGTCATCCCAGATCTTCTGCCATTTCTCTTCGATGCCCTGCGCCAGCTTCGCGTTGTAGCGGAACGACGGTTCGGCGGATTCGTTCGGTTGCGCCTGCGCGCTTTTCTCAGTGTCACTCATAATGCATGAAATTAGCCGCGCAACTGGACACTTCGCAAGGAATCAACCACTATTCAGGCACGTGCGCCGCCGTTATTTTCCGATGCCGCGGACGCGCCGGAGGACGGGGCCTTGGCCGTTGCCTTCGGCGGATTCATGGACGCGTCGGGCGTGTATCCGATCGACTTGCCCATGTCGGCCGCGGCCTTCTGCCACGAGCCGTCCTTGACCATGGCGCGCAATGCGGCGTCGATTTGCCCGACCAGCTCGTCCTGTCCTGATTTGACGGCGATGCCGTAGGACCAGGTGGTGTCGGGAACGTCGACGATCTTCAGATGGTCGCCTGTGTTGTTCGACGCCAATCCGGCCGCGATCGCGTCGTCGGCGGCGACGGCGTCGGCCTCGCCGATCATCAGCGCCGTCATGCATTGCGGATACGTGTCGCGTTCCGCCACCGTCGTGCGGATGTTTTTCGTGCGGTTGCGGATGTTGTCGGCCGCCGCGCTTCCAGCGACCGCGCATACGGTTTTATCGGACAGGCTGTCGGTTCCGGTGATTTCGGATGCGCTGTCGGAGCGGATGAGCAGCGCCTCCCGGACCGTCAGATATGGTCCGGCGACGTCGGCCTCACCATCGTGGGTCCCGTCCATGGAGAAGGAATCCACGACCATGTCCACCGTGCCGTCGGTGAGCGCGGAGGCTCGCATGGCCGGGGACAGCTGTTTGAACACGATCTGCTTTTCCGCGTATCCGAGGGTTTTCGCCACGTATTTGGCCACGTCGATGTCGAAACCGGAGTATTCGCCTCCATGCAGGTATCCAAGCCCCGGCTGGTCGGCGGCCACTCCTATCGCGATCGTCGGCCCCTGCGCCGCGCCTTCGGTCACCACGGAAACCGATGTGCCGCACGCGCCGGCGCGGCCGCAAGTAATGCCGCGCATGCCGCCGCGGCCACGTATCGCGCTTTTCCCATCATGGACGTCACTTGAACATGCGCGACCGGGTGAGGAACCAGGTGACGATCGCCGAAAGGACCAGTGAGATGCCGATGATCACCGCGAAGCCCCATGGCTTGTCCGTGAGGGGCATGCCGAGCATGCCTTCCTGGAAGTTCATGCCGTACATGGAGAAGATCAGGGTCGGAATCGACAGGGTGATGGAGATGATGGTGAAGATGCGCATCACGTTGTTCAGGTTGTTCGACACTATCGATGCGAACGCGTCGGTCATGTTGGCGAGAACGCCGCTGTAGATGTTGGCCATCTCGATTGCCTGCTTGTTTTCCGTGATGACGTCGTCGAGCAGGTCCTCGTCCTCCGGATACTGCTTGAGCCGCGGCAGCGTGGTTAGCTTCTCCATGACGATTTCGTTCGATTTGAGAGATGTGGTGAAGTAGACCAATGTCTTGCTCAGTTCCAGCAGCATGAGGATCTCTCGGTTTTGCATGGAGTGGCGCAGCTTCAGTTCGAGCTTGTCGCTTTCGCGGTCGATGATGCGCAGGTAACGCAGGTACATGGTGGCGTTGCGGTACAGGATCTGCAGGATGAACCGGGTCTTCATGTATGTGTTGAAGCCGCGGATGGTGCCTTCCATGAACGGGTGCAGCACGGGCGTGTCCTGCATGCAGACGGTGATGATGGCGGACTGGGTGATGATGATCGACAACGGGATGGTCTCGTACCAGTCGCGGCCGCCGCGTTCCTCCACGGTAGGAATGTCCACGATGATCATCGTGTAGTCGTCCTCGACGTCGACGCGCGAGCGTTCCTCGTCATCCAGAGGGGCGCGCAGGTCGGCCAGGTCGATGCCGGTTTCCATGGACACGTTGGCGAGCTCCACGTCGGTGGGCGCGAGAGACATAACCAGGAGCCGTTCTCCGGTTTTTGGATTTGCTCCACCTGGCCGTTAATCGTTCTGAACATTCTCAACATGTCTCTCACCCGCCTTTCGCGCTTTCCAACGTTCTATCGCTGTACGGAAGCCCGATCCGCATGCGGAACGATCGCCGGATTCCCGGCTCGCCGCATGGTCGGGCAAACAACCTCATTAAGGATAGTCCCACCGTGAGAATTTGCCGTACGGACGGCGGTGATTTCATCAAGAGTTCACTTTGGATGATGTTTTCGGCGCCGTGTATTGGATGCTTATTGGATGATCGGCTTCCACAGCGGCATGCCGGGCGCGCGCAACGATTCGGGACCGTTCTCCCAGTCGGCGAATGATGCGATGGCGGGGCCTTGGTTGAATTCCTCAAGCTTCCAAGTGGGACGGTCCGCGTTCCTGGGGTCGGTGTGCGGGGTCATGCGCGTCCAGAAGGCGTTGCGCATCGCGCCGACGTTGTTGAGATCGTCGGGGTCCATGTCGAGCAGCACCGCCACGGTGGCCACGATCCATGAGCCGTGGCGGACGAGAAGCAATGTGGTAGCATTGTCTCGTCATGGTGTTTGGCGACGATGTCGCGCACGGCTTCCGCGCCGCGTCGGCCCGTATGGATGCGGCTTTCCACGCCATGCTTGGTTTCGCCTCCCGTGTGGGCGCGCCAGGAATGGTAGTCGTCGGCGTAATGCTCGCAGATCTCCTCGCGGGTCATGCCTCCCATTCGCCGAAGCTGCGTTCGCGCAGACGCGGGTCGAGTTCCACGTCCAGCCCCATGAGGTCGGCGAAGGCGTGCGCGGTCTGCTGCGCGCGGAACAGATCCGATGAGACGACGAGCATGCGGCGGGCCGCGGCGGGCGCGTTGTTGATTTCGTCGACGTCGGCCAGATGGGCGTTGCCGTATGCGGGTTGCGCGAGCTGGTCGTTATGTTCGGCGAGATGCGCGACTTTCGCCCAATAGTAGGTTTTGGCGAGTTCGTACGCGCTTTGGTCCGCCTGCCACCGTCCGACGATGTCGAGGGGAATGTCGATTTGTCCTTGCAGCCGTCTGGCGAGATTGTATGCGGTGCGTCCGTGGCGCAGGAACAGTACTTCGTCGATCATGGTTCTCGCTTTCTTGGTTTTCGCATCCGATCAGCGGATTGCCCGGAAGCCGACGGGAAACGGTAAAGAAAAAGGCTTCCGAATCTCTCCGGAAGCCTTCCAATCGTGGAGCTAAGGGGATTCGAACCCCTGACCCTCTCCATGCCATGGAGATGCGCTACCAGCTGCGCCATAGCCCCAATGTCTGCTCTGCAAACCTTGTATAAGATACAACACAGAGCAGAATCATGCAATTCGCGGCGTGTCGGGCACGTGGTCGAGGAAAGCCCCGGCCGCATGCCTCATAGGCTATTTCGAAGTGTCCGTCCCATTGCCTGACGTGCCGGATGATGTGCCATTGGGATTCGAACCGTTCGGCGTCGGATTCTGGTTCGTGGATGTCGAACCATTCGGCGTGGTGGTCGTCCCCGCGCCCGACTGTCCCGAATTGTTGGTGCCTGACGTCGATCCGTCGGATGGCGTAGTGGAGTCCGTGGACGAATCCGTCTTGTTCGAATCGTCTCCGGTGTTGGTGGACGAGTCCGAGCCGTCGGTGGACGTTCCGGTGCCGCCTGTTGTGGAATCCGTCTTCTTCCGGTGTCCTTGCCGTTGTTCCTGTCGGAGTTCGTGGTGGAATCCTTATCGGTGTCCGTCGTGCCGGACTGGTTCTGCATATTGTCCTGCGTGCCGTTGTTTCCGCTGCCGTAGGTGGAATCGCCGGCATTGTCATCCGACGGCGTCTGCTTGCTGTTGACCATGTCACGCACCACGGTATCGGTTCCATGTCCGCCCGTGAATGCCAGGATCAGTCCGGCGCTCACGGCCACGCCGATAAGCGCGCTGACGATCGCGATGACGATCGGCGCACGCTTGCCATGCAGCCAAGCGTCAAACGACGCCCGGCGTCCAGCATGCTGGATACTTCCGCCGGCATTGTCCGGAAGTATGTTCGATTCGCGTCCTCCGGCCTGCGCGGAGGAGATGACACGGCCTGACGTTGCGGGCATCGCCGCGGTCGTATCCCCGTCCACGGACGTCATGACCGTGGTCTCATCGGATTCCTCCGCGGACAGCGTCTTGGTCTGCTCGCCCTTGGATTCGGCGGGAGCGATCACCGTGGTGGCGTCATCGCCGCTCTTGCCGGCACCGTCCGTACCGTCCTTGTCGTTGGCCACGAACGGTACGGCGTTTTGCAGCTTCTCCCCCGACGCCTTGAGCACGTTCTTGTACACCTGCGTCGCAACGGCCGAGACGATGGAACCGGCGGCGACGCCAATCACCGATCCCGCGATGCCGATTTTTGCGGACAGCAGGAACGAGGTCACCGCGGCAAGCGCGCCCGCGAAAATCGATGAAAACGATATGCCCTTGAAAAAATTCTTCACAGAGCATGACGGTAGCCGATTACGCTTTGAAAAAACTTGCGATTCTGTGAAAAGCTTGGAAAAAACTTGGGAACGGGACGCGCGTCATCCCCCGTTTTCGTCGGCGGCTATAGCTGCGGATGCTCCCACTGCTCGGTGTCGGCGATCGCCGGACCATGGTTGTAGTCGACCAGACGCCACCGCAGCGCGCCCTGCAGTTCCAACGGCGCCAGCCGCACCCAATGCGCGTTGCGCATCGACAGAATGTCGGCGAAATCGCCATGCACTTCGCTCAATCCCAGCAGCGTCTGCAACGTCTGCGAGATCCAAGCGCCATGCGAGAACACGTACAGGTCGGTATCGGAGCCGGCCTTCGACGCCCAATCGTTCAACGCCTCGACGCCACGCCTGCCGACGTTCTGCTTCGGTTCTGCGCCATACTTGAGCTCGCCGCCGCGGAACTGGGCCCATGACAGATAATCCTCGGGGAACCGTTTGGCGAGCTCTTCGACGGCGATGCCTTCCCAATCGCCGAAGCTGCGTTCGCGCACACGGACGTCGGGATGCACGTCGAGTCCGAGCGGGTCGGCGAACGCGTGGGCGGTGGCGGCCGCGCGTTTGAGATCGGAGCAGACGACCAGCTGGCATGCCGCTTCGGGATGACGGTCCACGTACAGTTCACGCAATGCGGACGCGGTCTGGCGTACCTGCCACATGCCCACTTCGTCGAGCGGAATGTCGATCTGTCCCTGCAGCCTGTGCTGCGCGTTGTATGCGGTGCGTCCGTGGCGCACCAGTGTGATGGAACGCACGTGTGGCGTCATGGTCTCATCATGGTCGAGTTCGACGTTTCTGGGCATGCCTCTCACCTATCTGCCGGTTGTCTTTCCGATTTATTGCCTGTCTGCCGTCGTATTCGGATTGCTGGGACGGCGCATACCAAAACGTGCCTTCCGCATGATTTTCGGGAAGGCACGTTTCGATGATGGATGAAAAATCACGCTTCGCTGGAAGCCGTCGGCTTCTGCTCGTCCTCGGCGTGTTCGAGCTGCAGGTCGATGCTCGGGCAGTCCTTCCACAACCGTTCGAGACGGTAGTATTCGCGGGATTCCTGGTGCATGACGTGGATGACGAAATCACCGTAGTCGAGCAGCACCCACTGGCCTTCGGTCAGGCCTTCGCGGGAACGTGGCTGGCGTTTGCCGGCCTTGAGGTACAGGTCCTTCTCGATTTCCTCGGCGACGGCGAGCACCTGGCGTTCGTTCGAGGCGCTGGCGATGAGCATCGCGTCGGTGATGGCCAATGGTTCGGTAACGTCGAACGCCACGATGTCGGTGGCCTTCATGCGGTCGGCCGCGGCTGCGGCGATGCGGATGGCGTCGATGGAATCTTGCAATGCAGGCATGTTCAGCGCTCCCATTCGGGCTTCCAGCCTCTACTATGTGTTGCGTGTTTTCGGAATAGACCATGGAGTCGGACGGGACGTCGTGGCGGACCACGGAGCCGGCTCCGGTGGTGACGCCGTCGCCGACGGTGACGGGGGCGACGAACAGGTTGCCCGCGCCGACGTGCACGTTCGATCCGATGGTGGTGTGGTGCTTGTGCACGCCGTCATAGTTGGCGGTGATGGTGCCGCCGCCGATGTTGGTGTGCTCGCCCAGGTCGGCGTCGCGACATAGCTCAGGTGCGGCACCTTCGTGCCGTTGCCGATGTGCGCCTTCTTCATTTCCACGAACGCGCCGGCCTTGCTTCCCTCGCCGAGCTCGTTGCCCGGACGCAGATACGTCCACGGGCCGATGTTGGCGGCGCGGCCGATGTGCGTCTCCTGCACGCGGGAGCGTTCCACATGCGCTTCGGCGTCGATGGTGGCGCCGATCAGCGTGGTGTACGGGCCGACTTCGGCGCTTCGCCGATCACCGTATGGCCTTGGAGGAAGCAGCCGGGCAGGATCACCGCGTCGCGTGCGATCTGCACGTCGTCCTCGATCCACGTGGTGTCCGGGTCGAGGATGGTGACGCCTTCGCGCATCCAATGCTCGCACACGCGCTTGTTGTGCGCCTTGGCGAGCGCGGCGAGCTGCACGCGGTCGTTGACGCCTTCCACGCTTAGCGGGTCGGGGGCGGCGAAAGCGCCGACGGCTCCGTTGGCTTTGGCGGCTTCGAGCGCGTCGGTCAGGTAGAATTCGCCCTGCGCGTTGTTGGATTTGAGGTTGGCGATGGCTTCGGCGAGCAGTTTGGCGTCGAACACGTATACGGAGGTGTTCACTTCGCGTACGGCGAGTTCGCTGCTGTTGGCGTCCTTTTGTTCGACGATGCGCAGCACGTTGCCTTGCTGTCGCGGATGATGCGGCCGTAGCCGGTCGGATCGTCGAGGATGGTGGTGAGCACGGTCGCGCCGTTGCCGCTTTTCTCGTGGAAGGCGAGCAGCTGGTCGAGCGTGTCGGTGTTGAGCAGCGGCATGTCGGATGCGGAGATCAGCACGGCGCCGTCCAGATCGTCCTTCTGCGTGAGCTGCGCCATCGCGCATTGCACGGCGCGGCCGGTTCCGGGGATGTCGTCCTGGTCGACGATGGTGACGTGCTCGTTGTAGGAGCGTGCGGCTTCGGCGACGCGTTCGGCCTGGTAGTGGACCACCACGGCGAGCGTATCGGGGTCAAGGGCCGCCACGGAGTCCATGACACGGTTCAGGAACGTTTTGCCGGCCAAGGTGTGCAGCACCTTCGGTTTGTTGGAACGCATGCGGGTGCCTTCGCCCGCGGCAAGGATGATTGCGGCGCTCAGTGCCATCTTTCGCCTTCCGTTTTGCTGGTTTTCGCGGGAAACGTCCATTCCAGACGGATTAGTGGAGGACGCTTCGGATTTCAACGCAACCGCGATTGTATAAATAGGGTTCGGACAATGCCGCAGCCGTCGGAAACGCCTTACGACGCCTGCGAAACGGAGCGTGCGACGCATCCGTACGCTTCGACGAGTCCGGGCAGGTCGCTTTGGCGTTCGCCGGACTGGTGGATGGCAGCTGCGTCATCGGCATGCCGTCCAATCCATGCGCCCGAAGCAGCGGAACGCAGAGCTTACGGTACAGTTGCGCGGCTTTCGCGCCAGTGGTGAAGACATGGGCGATTTTCGATCGCATGATTATCGGGGAAAGATCATTGGGCACCGCATTACGGATACTGGCATCGCTCGCTCCATCGATGTCGCACGACTCAATCACATCCCATAACGCCATATGGTGACGCAAAGCGAAATCCCTACGCAACCCCACAATCTGGTCCGGGTCCCGGCACTCGCGCAGACAACCGTCATCATGGAAAACAGCCGCCATGACCGGCCAGAAACGATTGCGCGGATGACCATAATAAAACCGCATCTCACGCGACTTCGGACTTGGCACGGAACCCAACACCAACACGCGCGATCCGGCATCCCAAACCGGACCGAATCCATGTTCCACACGCATGGGCCACTCTCCTACCACCGCATCGAATACCGCGATGCGCCTTATTGTATTGCGCAATGTTGCGGCACGACAAACGGACGTGTATGTTGATTGCGGATACGACATGAGCAGCATATTCAAAGGAGAAAACATGCTCGAACCGACCACCGTCTATACGCCATCGCCAAACCGATACGACAGCATGACCTACAACCATGCCGGCGAAAGCGGCCTCAAACTGCCGGCCATATCCCTCGGCTTCTGGCACAACTTCGGCGACACCACCCCATACGACACCATGCGCCGCATCGTGTTCACCGCATTCGACAACGGCATCACCCACTTCGACCTGGCCAACAACTACGGCCCCGAACCCGGATCGGCCGAAAAGAACTGCGGACGACTCCTGCACGAATACTTCCACCACCACCGCGACGAACTCATCATCAGCACCAAAGCCGGCTACGAAATGTGGACCGGCCCCTACGGCGACCTCGGCAGCCGCAAATACCTGCTCGCCTCACTCGACCAAAGCCTCAAACGCCTCAACCTCGACTACGTGGACATCTTCTACCACCACCACATGGACCCATCCACACCACTCGAAGAGACCATGGGCGCGCTCGCCACGGCCGTGAGCAGCGGCAAGGCGCTGTATGTGGGCCTGTCCAATTATGATGGCCCCACACTCGAGAAGGCCACCGCCATTTTGGATGAGATGCATGTGCCGTTCATCATCAACCAGAACCGTTACAACATCTTCGACCGCACCGTGGAACGCAATGGCTCAAGGAGACCGCGCACCGTCTTGGCAAGGGACTCATCACTTTCTCCCCGCTCGCCCAGGGACTGTTGACCAACCGGTATCTGAACGGTGTGCCGGCGGACAGCAGAATCGCGCATGACGGACGATTCCTGCAGCAGAGCGCGTTGACGCCGGAAAGGCTTCAGCAGATTCGCGACCTGAACGATCTGGCCGCCGAGCGTGGACAGACGCTCGCCGAAATGTCGCTGGCTTGGCTGCTGCACGACGGCATGGTGGCTTCGGTGCTGGTCGGAGCGTCCCGCCCACAGCAGCTGATCGACAACATCGGTGCGCTTAGGAACACTTCGTTCAGCGACGATGAGCTCCGGCGTATCGACAAGATTTCACTGTAGCCGGGCCGCCCCCGCGCGCAGTCGCGCACGAGGAAGCCGGGCTCCGGACGGAACCGCAACAAATGAGCCGGGCGCTACGACATCGATCGTACGCGCCCGGCTCATGGCTTATGCGGTCGTGGATCGCAGGCTCACTCCTGCGGGTAGGAGTCGTCGAAGAAGCGGCGCTCCAGATGCACGATGGTGCGGAACACTTCGGCTTCCGGACCATCGATGGAGCAGTATTCGTTGACAGGGAGATGAGGTCGCGACCCACTTGCGGAAGTGCGCGCCTTCATGCAGGTCGACCCAGCCCTTGTGCGCCGGCACCTGCTGGATGACGTCGGCGTCGACGGTGCGCTTGGCCCATGCGAGGTACAGCCATTCCATGCAGCAGATCGCGGTGATCAGTTCCGGCCAGCTCTTGTCGGACAGGCTGTCGAGGTATGCGCCGTACTCCTTGTTGGCCGGGGTCGGTTCGGTCGCGTCGTATTCCTCCTGGCTGACGTGATAGGCCTCGAGGAAGTGCTCGAAGTAGGTGGCCTCGTTGTCGGCGAACCACTGCGATTGCGCCGCGAGCATGTCCTTGGTCTCCTGACGTGGGGCGAGTTTGATGAGACGCGCCATCATGCCGTTGTTATAGAACTTGAAGTCCTGGATCAGGTACGCCTTGAGGATGGATTCCGGCAAGGTGTCGTCAAGCAGCTCGCTGACGAAACGCGAGTTGATGGCGTCGTACCAGTCCTCGGTGTTGAGCATGTACATGAGGTCGGCGACGGAGCCGGCTTCCGCGCCCAGCCAGGCGTAGTCTCCGCTGGCGGGTTTCGTTGCTTCTGGAACGTGGTTGGTCATGATTTTCTCTTTTCTTGGATACGCCGGCGGGCGGCCGGCATGTTTTCTATGTTTGTTGTTGGATTGTGAGTTGCGTGGTTCAGGCCACGACGTCGGCCTTGCCGGATTCGAAGCGGTCGAGCACGCCGGTTTTGGCGAGCGCCTTTTGTACGAACCACATGAGCGCTCCGCCGAATACGGCTCCGGAGATGACGCAGCAGACGGTGAACACGACGCCTTGCAGTGTCGACCATCCGGCGGTGACGACCCATTCGTACAGGCCATTGGATAGGCCGGTCAACGCGCCGGCCAGGGTCACGGTGAGCAGGTTCCACTTGCGGTATGCGAAGACCGCGAAGCCGATTTCGGCGCCGAGTCCTTGGGCCATGCCGATCAGCAGTGCGTGCGCCACGCCGAATGGATTGCCCAGCAGCGTTTCGATGACCGCGGCGATGGTTTCGCCGAAGAAGGCCGCGCCGGGCTTGCGGATGATGATGGCCACGAGCGGGCCGGCGAACAGCCACATGAAATGGAAGAGTCCGCCAGGCCTGGGGTGAGGCTGTCGAACAGGGCGGTCGGGACGGCGTAGATGAAGTCCCAGGCCCAGAAGATCACGCCGGATGCGACGGCAACGATCGCGGCCACGACGATGTCGACCACACGCCATTTGACGTTGGGTTTGCGAACTGCGGAAGACTGGTTTTCTTCAGTCATATAGGTATGTGCCTTTCTCTTATGCAAAGGCACGGGAAGTAGAGAGACGTCCGTGCGCCGGCATTATCCGGTATACGTTCATACGGTTGAAGCGGTTGCTTCCTCTCAGCCATAATGGCCCCCGTGTCCGCAAGCGATATTACATGGTTCGGCGCGTTTCCAGGCTGGTATTCCACATGTCGGCCAAAAGTCTCGTGAAATGGAAAATGGGTTCCGTGTTTTCCGAAAGTCCTGGGCCTTCGGGAAAACACGGAACCCATCGATATGCGGGAAAGCCGCTGTCGCTATGCCAGGATCGACGCCGTGTCGGTTACCGTGATCAGCGGTTCGAACAAGCGCATCGTGTTGAGCGCCAGTTCCTGGTTCTCCGGGGTGCTGCCGGCGCAGGCGTCGGCCGGAACGCGCACGGCCACGCCGCTATCGGCCGCGGCGAGCACGGTGGTGAGCACGCAGCAGTCGGTGGCCACGCCGCAGACCGTGATTTTCTTGGCTCCGCCGATCGCGTCGATCAGCTGTTGTCCCCATTTGCCGAATGTGGTGCGGTCCACCACCTGATGGCTTCGGCGAGGGCGGCGGTCTCGTCGGTCAGGTCGTACATCGGGTCGTCCGGCGGCACCAGGAACTGCGGCCAGTCCTTGAAGTAGTCGACCCAGGCGTCCTTTGGCGGAATCGGTGCGACGTAGCGCGTGTAGACCACGCGGTCGCCGAACGCTTGGCCAGTTTCTCGAACGCTTCGTTGGTGTCGTAGTAGGTTCCGTCGGCGCAGGCCCAAGCGGACCATTCGCTTTCGGCGAATACTTTCTGACGGTCGATGACGACCAGCCACTCATCTTCAGCGATCATCGTATGTTCCTTCCTGTGCGATCGCGCCGTTCGTCACTTGGCTTCGATGGCATCCGCCGTTTCGGATGCCGGCAGGTCGGCCTCCTGCTTGGCGATGTCTCCACGCTGGAACGCCAACGCGCCGAACAGGCCGACAAGCAGCGCCACGATCACGCCGAGGTTGGCGGATGCCCAGCTGCCGTCCTTGCCGCCGATCAGGAAGAGGAGGTAGCCCTGCCAGGTCAGCCAGTTCGCGGCGGTGTTGACCACGAGGCCCCAGCCGAGGATGGTGCCGACGGCGAGGATGACGAACGACTTGACGTTCCACTTGCCGTAACGGCCGTTCGGATCATACAGGTCGGGGGTGCTGTAGTCCTTCTTGCGCACGATCACGTCGGTCACGAACATGCCCGCCCATACGGCCATAGGCACGCCGAGGGTGGTCAGGAAGCCTTGGAACGGGCCGATGAAGGTGTCCGAGAAGAAGGTCACGTAGACCACGCCGGCCACGGTGAGCGCGGCGGTGAGGCCGGCGGCCGCGGTGCGGGGCAGTTTGACGCCGAAGCTCAGCAATGCCAGTCCGTTGGAGTAGTTGTCCATGATGGAGCCGGACATGAGGCCCAGCACGGCGACGATGGTGTACGGGATGAGGTACCAGATGGCAGGATGGAGGCCATCGCGCCGATCGGGTCGTTACCGACGTTTTCGGCGAGTTTGGCGTTGGATCCGGCGAGCAGCAGGCCGTAGAAGATGAGAAGCACGTTGGCGATGGACGCGCCGAACGTGGTCCAGAAGACGATGCCGCTGTTGGAGGACTTGCGGGGCAGGTAGCGTGAATAGTCGGCCGCGATGTTCACCCAGCCCAGGCCGAAACCGGTCATGACGAAGAAGCAGCAGCCGAGCATGGCCGGCAGGCCGCCGGACGGGATCCGTCCGATGGCGTCGAAGTCGATGTGGTCCCATCCGAGGATGAAGAAGCGACGGTGATCACGCCGGTCACGATGGTGATGACCTGCTGGCAGCGCATGATCAGGTCGTAGCCGAAGATGCCGGCCACGACCACCAGGCCGACCACCACGATGGTGGAGATGAGCTTCGGCGCGGCGCCGGAGCCCCAGCCGAGTTTGGAGATGGTGGAGGACATGGCGAGCACCGCGGTGGTGGTCAATGAGATTTCCCAGCCCAATGTGGCGATCCAGCTCAGCGCGGCCGGCACCTTGGCGCCTTCCACGCCGAAGGTGGCGCGGGTGAGCACCATGGTCGGAGCGTTGCCGCGCTTGCCCGCTATGGAGATGACGCCCACCAGCAGGAACGACACGACCACGCCGATGGTGGTCATGACGGTGGCCTGCCAGAAGGAGATGCCGAATCCCAATGCCCATGCGCCGTACGACATGGCGAACACAGAGATGTTCGCGGCGAACCAAGCCAGAACAGGCTGGCCGGCGTGCCTTTTCGTTCCTCTTCGGAAATGGTGTCTATGCCCTGTTCCTCGACGGTGAGGGCACCTTTATCCTTGCTCATTTTCGGTTATGTCTCCTTCGCTTCCTTGCACTTTCCGAGAAAGTGCCCGTACCGGCGGCAAAGCGTTCCTTGTCCGCTTCGCCGGACCGTTCGGACACATCATAACCCAACTTATAGTCATTATGACTATAAGGTTTGCATCGAAAGCAGCTTCTCCACTTCGATTTTGGAAGGACATGTGGCCGGACCCCGTCGCGTCACCGCGATGGCGGCCGCCTCGCGAAGCCCCGTCCCCCGCTCAGTTCTGCGCACAGCACGCCGCATGCAG
>ENA-OQDF01000494-OQDF01000494.1-human-gut-metagenome-genome-assembly--contig:-NODE-494-length-16206-cov-2.575160_pt1 | contig 16206 bp, 26 predicted proteins | sample MGYA00242769_ERZ504597 | MGnify/ENA primary metagenome ERZ504597 (study PRJEB26092, sample SAMD00036305) | human gut metagenome | host: Homo sapiens | study: EMG produced TPA metagenomics assembly of...
TTGCTGGTAAAGAATTCCACGAAGGAGACCTTCATCTCATCGATGGTACAAACCGGTAACATCTACGACCGGAATCATCCCGACTGTAGACGCTACAATCGCCGGCGAGTTCGGACGCATCATGGCATGGCTGACAAGTACAGAACAATGAAAGTTCGTACAAACGCAGATACTCCTGCAGATGCTAAGAAAGCTGTAGAGCTTGGTGCAGAAGCATCGGTCTTTGCCGTACAGAGCATATGTTCTTCGGTGAGGGACGTATCGATGCATTCCGTGAAATGATCTGCTCCGAAACAGCAGAAGAGAGAGAAAAAGCACTTGCAAAAGTTCTTCCATATCAGCAGGATGACTTCAAGGTCTCTTTGAAGCTCTGGAAGGTAACCCTGTTACTATCCGTTTCCTGGATCCGCCTCTTCATGAGTTCGTTCCTACAGATGAAGCTGACATCAAGAAACTTGCAGATGCTCAGGGCAAAACTGTAGATCAGATCAAGACTATCATCGCTTCTCTTCATGAGTTCAACCCGATGATGGGACATCGTGGATGCCGTCTTGCTGTTACTTATCCTGAAATCGCTAAGATGCAGACAACAGCAGTTATCCGCGCAGCAATCGAAGTTAAGAAAGCTCATCCGGACTGGACAATCAAACCGGAAATCATGATCCCACTTGTTGGCGATGTAAAAGAGCTTAAATATGTTAAGAAATTCGTAGTTGAGACAGCTGATGCTGAGATCAAAGCCGCTGGTTCTGATCTTCAGTATGAAGTTGGTACAATGATCGAGATCCCGAGAGCAGCTCTTACAGCTGATGAGATCGCTAAAGAGGCAGACTTCTTCTGCTTCGGTACAAACGACCTTACTCAGATGACATACGGCTTCTCCCGTGATGATGCAGGTAAATTCCTCAATGCATACTATGACGCTAAGATCTTCGAGAACGATCCATTTGCAAAACTGGATCAGGTTGGCGTTGGCAAGCTGATGAAGATGGCTATCGAACTCGGCAAACCGGTTAACCCGAACCTTCACGTAGGTATCTGCGGCGAGCATGGTGGAGATCCGTCTTCTGTAGAATTCTGCCACAAGATCGGTCTTAACTATGTATCCTGCTCACCATTCCGTGTACCGATCGCTCGTCTTGCAGCAGCACAGGCAGCTATCGCTGAGAAGAATGCATAATTAACATAATGTTAAGGGGCAAAGCGAAATATCCTCTAAAGAGGTAAAATAGCCAACCAGCCTAAAGTGTCCAAACGTAAAATTTGACCTTGGAGAATTGTAGAAATACAGTTCTTCATGGGTCTTTTTTGTTATATTACACAGCGGTTATTCTTTTGTTTAAGGTTTACGTATCTGTAGTTGTAACCATCCTGCATGCGGCAGATACACACAGGTGGGAATCAGGGTATTTTTGCACACTGATATTCGAACTCATATCCATCCATGTGTTAGTCTGCTGTATGTTGTATAGAATCTTAAGTGTATTATACTCAAAATAGGTGGTAATATATTGTGACAGATCAACTTAAGTATTTAAGCAGAGTTAAGAATAGCATGTTGGAAAGAAAAAGAAACAAAGCGTTTTGAAAAGAAAAAGTTAGTTGAATAAGTTCGTAGTCATGGGAATTGGGACAGAAGTATGATATACTGACTATAAAAGAAATGCTTTTGGAGAGGATGGAACCATTTTGATGAATAAAGATCAACCGAAATGATATGCTGGAATTAACCCGCAGGATGACATTATCCAGAAACTGCTTTGTGCGTGCAGCAGGAGCATATATAGATGACGAGGGATACATAGATAATACCTTCAATGTAAGCTTCAAAAATATGAGCAAACATGATCAGCAGGTAAATCTGGATCTTGCGAAAACCATTCCTTTTTCCAAAACAAATGAACAGTTAAAATGTTATAAATTCCTGAAGGGGATATGGCATATGACAGCATCCATAAACTACTGATGGCATTATCACAATACGGATTAAAAGATGATCTTCTGGTTCAGACTCTCTGTGAACAGCTTGCGGAGGGAATCTGCAGTACAAGAGATTCATCAAATAGAACAAACCGCTTGCGGGGACAGGAGTTTGGAATTTATATTTATCATGGAATATATGATATCCCCAAGAAAGGCTCAGACCACAGCGAACAGTGGGAATCAGAAGAAATATACAGTTTCCTGATCTGTGTGGTGGCTCCGGTAGATAAAGATTACAATGCCGGAACTCCAAAATGCGGCTTTATTTTCCCTGCCTTTGAAGACCGTTCCGCAGAACCTGGAAAAATAGATGTATTCTTTGAAATACCGGAGCATCTGGACGAAGGATTTCTGAAAAGTCTGATTGTATATCAAAAGATTTGAAAAAACGTGGCATGAAGTTCGTGGGAACAACGGTTATCTATGCCTATTTACAGGCAGTAGGAGTTCTATGTTCTCATGAGCAGGGCTGCTTTTGGCAAATCAGGAAGCTGAGCATTATAATAGTTATTCATAAGACTGTTATTTCCTGATTTTTATCCATCCTGCATGAAGCAGATATACGCCTGCCGGAATCAGGGAAAGCATGTGTATATTTGTGCAGCTGCCTGTTTCTGCATATGTCGGCAGAATGAGTGTATGAAATGCAAGATAAAGGTATGCGCCTGCAGCAATGAGATTACACAGAAAAAAACTCCAGCCGAAGATACCGGAAATAGAAGCTGTAAGAATGATGACCAGCGTCAGGGTATCAGGAACAAAGGGAAGATGAATAAAATCAAATTCAGGTTTCAGGGAGAGAAATGCGAGCACTGCGTAAAGAAAAAGCACTGCATTTAATGAACTCATGATCTTAAACGGTAAACTGTAAAAAGGTGTAACAGGGCAGTTGGGCCATAGTTCAACATCCAGTTTCTGTGCAAGCTGGGTTGCTGACTTTGTAAAGGTTATGTTTGTCATTACAACAGCTTTATCGCAGTCGTAGAAGTTTGCACCTGCATAGGCTTCCTGAACAGCTTTATTTCCAACGGGATGGGTGTAATATTTACATTGTATCCCATATTTTTTTCGATGTTTGAAAGCAATGATATCGATTCCCTGGTCTCCGGAGCTTTGGGTTACTTTTATTTTAGAAAAATGCTTTCGCTTTAGTATCTTTGCACATTGATATTCAAATTCATATCCATCCATGTGTTGAGTCTCCTGTATTATATAAAATTGTATAGCAGTCCTCGTAAATGATACATTTAAGAGGATTGCTATAGATGTAGTGCATATTTGCAATATATTATATCTGCAACATACCATTTATAGAAATTCAGGAAAATACTGTAAGTAATGAAATGGCTGGTGTTACGGTATTTTCCTGAATTACGATAACAGTCTGCAGCAAAATAAGAATACCATGTTTGATGATAAAGAACAAGTGTTTTGTGAAGAAAAGAAGAATGGGTTATTGTTTACTGGCTGGTTTACTGGTTGCGTTATTGAGACGTTACCGAGAATGGAATAAACAGTAACGAGAATGGTTACTCTTTGCGGGAATTGTGTTATAATAGTGTATGATTTATTGCTGCTGAAAAAAGTGGACAGTTTATAGCAAGCCTATTAAATGCATTATTTACGAGGACTGCTATAGTAATTATACAAAACCGTAAGAGGGGATGAACATTTGAAAAATTTTGAAGAAATTATGTCGGAACGAAAAAACCGTATAGAAGCCAGAAAGGACGAGCTGATCCGCAGGAGTCTGCTGTCTGAAGAATTTCTGGAAATGATCCAGAAAAATAAAAGGCCCTTTGATCTGCTGATGTCTTACTATCAGTGTGCTGTCATGGAGATTGAGACAAAATTCAGAGTGCTGAATCAGGAGTATTCCCTGGAATATGATAAAAATCCTATCGAAGGTATTAAAACCAGAATTAAATCTTATGACAGTATTGTGCGGAAAATACGCAGAAAAAATATTCCCATGTCTTTAACTGCTATAGAAGAAAATATCAAGGATATCGCAGGTGTCCGGGTAATCTGTTCTTTTCCGGAGGTATCTATGAGCTGGCAGACAGCTTTCTGCGTCAGGATGATATTGTACTGATCGAGAAAAAAAGATTATATAAAAAATCCAAAACCCAGTGGTTACAGAAGCCTGCATCTGATCGTGCAGGTGCCTATCTTTCTGCAGAAAACAAAAAATGGTAAATGTGGAAGTCCAGTTTCGAACTATTGCCATGGATTTCTGGGCAAGTCTGGAACACAAGCTTCGCTATAAAAAAGATATCCCGGCAGATCAGGCACAGCAATTGCAGGAGGAGCTTCTGGCGTGTGCCACCCAGAGTGCTCAGTTGGATAACCGGATGCAGGAAATTCGTAATCAACTGGTCAGCAGAGCTGATAAGGGGAATCAATCCTGAGATAGTTCCTTATTTCAGGAACTTCCTCAATAATTTTTCATAAATTTTTCTATATGGCTGGTATCTCATTGGCAGATCCAGCCATGTTTTTTTGTCTACAATACTCTTATAGTGGGAGAAGGTATGAAAACCGTCTTTGCCATGGTAGGAACCCATTCCGCTTTCACCAAAGCCGCCAAATCCCATCTCACTGGTTGCCAGGTGGATGATGGTGTCATTGACACATCCGCCTCCGAATCCACAGTGGGAAGTAACTTTTTCCGCAGCTTCTTTGTCGGAGGTGAAGATATATAGTGCCAGAGGATGTGCCATGGAGTTGACCTTTTCGATGGCCTCATCCAGAGAATCATAGGCCAGCACAGGAAGCACAGGACCGAAGATTCCTCCTGCATTACTGCATCCCCGAAGGTTACATTATCCATAACAGTAGGAGCAATCTGAAGAGCTCCCGGATTGTTGTCACCGCCGCAGACTACCTTGCTGGGATCGATCAGATTGCAGATACGAGTAAAGTGCTTTTCATTAATAATTTTCCCATAATTCTTATTATTCAGAGGTGTGGAACCAAACTGTTTCCTGATCTGTTTCTGGATCTGTCGGATCAGTTCATCCTTGATTTCTCTGTCGCAGTAAATATAATCAGGTGCTACACAGGTCTGACCACAGTTGAGATATTTTCCAAATACAATTCTTCTGGCTGCAAGTTTCAGGTTGGCACTTTTCTCTACAATGCAGGGGCTTTTACCGCCCAGCTCCAGGGTAACCGGGGTCAGATGTACAGATGCTTTTGCCATTACTTCCCTGCCAACATGCTGGCTTCCTGTAAAGAAAATATAGTCAAAATGTTCATTGAGAAGAGTGTTATTTTCCGCACGTCCGCCGTTTACCACAGCCACATACCGGGGATCAAAACATTCGGTGATAATGGTTTCAATCACCCGGCTGGTGTGAGGAGAGTAGGCACTTGGTTTTAGTACAACTGTATTTCCGGCTGCAATCGCATCGATCAGCGGATCAATGGTGAGCAGGAAAGGATAATTCCATGGGCTCATAACCAGGACAACACCATAAGGAGATGGCTTCTTATAGCTTCTGGAAGCGAACTGGGCAAGGGGAGTCAGTACTGTTTTTTCTTTTGCATAGGAAGGTGTATGGCGGATCATGTAGCTGAGTTCTGAGAGCACAAGTCCCACTTCACACATATAGGATTCAAAGTTACTTTTTCCAAGGTCACGTTTCAGTGCTTCATTGATCAGTGGTTCATATTTCTGAATACAGGTCTTTAATTTTTTTAAGGCATCCAGCCTTTTTTCTACCGGTAAAGTGGCACCTGTGTAAAAATAGCTGCGTTGTTTCTGAACGATTTCTTTAATTTCTGTTTCTGTCATAATACATTATTTCCTTATATAATATAGATATCAGGTAACTATTGAGAGTCTGCAGGTTCCTGTATTTTGATATTTTTATAAAAAACGCTTTGCAGGATAGAAGAATATTAACAGTTACTTCTCAGCTTCTGAGGTATTTTCCTTGGAAGTCAGAGACATCAGCATGTAATAAAATTTCTCCAGTTCGGAGGCATCCATAAGCTTCGGCACAGGATACAGAGGATTGGCCTCTTTATCTGCATAATGGGCAAGCTTTGGGATATCTGTTTCCTGAATTTCTTTTACAATATTTACGATTCCAAATCGCTCTTTCATCTCTTCAATTGACCGGATAAAAAGCTCTGCTGCTTCATGGTCTGGCGTTTTTTTGTCTGCAAGTCCTGCTGCAATGGCAAGTCTGTGGAGCTTTTTGTCAATGCAGGAGCATATTCCGAAGTACCAGCGGCAGCAGAATGGCATTGGCAAGTCCATGGGGAACGTTGTACTGTCCGCCCAGAGAGTGAGCGACTGCATGAACATATCCTACATAGGATTTGGTGAAAGCACAGCCTGCATAGAAGGAGGCGTGGAGCATATTTCGTCTTGCCTGAATATTATCGCCATGCTCATAGGCAATGTCTATATTTTCAAAAATCAGTTTTACCGCTTTTAATGCATCCCTGCGTGTATCAATGGTGGTGGAATTGCCGATATATGCCTCCACTGCGTGAGTCAGGGCATCCATACCTGTAGTTGCGGTGATAAATGGGGGCAGGCTTAAGGTAACCTTGGATCAAGCACTGCATAGCGGGGAATCAGCGGGAAATCGTTGATTGCGTATTTATATCTGGTGTCTGCATCTGTGATCACAGCGGCGAGAGTGGTCTCACTTCCTGTTCCGGCAGTGGTTGGAACTGCCATGAGAAGGGGAAGCTTCTTATGCACCTTCAGGATTCCCTTCATCTGAGCCAGAGACTGATTGGGTTTGACCGCACAGGCACCGACTGCTTGGCACAGTCCATGCTGGAACCGCCGCCGAAACCGATGATGGCATCACAGCCTTCTTTATGGTAAAGCTCCAACGCCTCGCGGACATTGACAGTAGTAGGGTTGGCAACTGTTTTGTCATAAATGGTATAGGGGATACCGGCCTCCTTTAAAACTTTTTCCAGTCTTCTGGTAAGTCCAAGCGTCATGATACCGCCATCTGTAATGATCAGAACATGGGTGCATTTGTGGCGCATGATGATTTCGGGAAGTTCTCTGACACTTCCTGCGATTTTGGGCTTTCTGTAAGGTAAAAAGGGAATTGCAATGTGAAAAGCCTTTTGGAAAGCCCTGCAATATATTTTTCTGAGAGTGTTCATGGATAATTCCTTTCTTGACGGCAGCCTGCTGTTTTTCAGACTGCCGGACAGCAGTTACTTCAGAAAAAAATATAACAAGGTAAAAAAGAAAAGTCAATATATTTTGATATTCAAAACTATAAGCAGGACAGGGCATATGAACAGTAATGGTGTACTCAATTCTAACAGATTTGTGGAAAAACTGGGTATTCAAATGTTGTTGCGAAATGTTGTAATTTATATATTACTGTTCACACACCACTATCCCGCGAGGTGTTTTGGCATGAATATGCCAAAATCCCGAGACATACAAGCTAAAATTCCATTGCCGCAGGCAATCTGGAATGAATTTTGGCTACGTTACTGTGAACGGAGTGAACAGTAACATTATATCCATAAAATTTTACGAAACTACGAAAATCAGTTGACAATGGAGTAAGTTTATACTAACCTAAAGTTAGCGAAGTATAACACTGCTATGAAACAGCAGTGCTATATGAAAGAAATTTGCTCCATAGTAAGTGGGTATGAGGGAGGAATGAAAAAAATGTTTCTGCAGATACAGGGTATTAAGAAGTCTTTTGGTGCAGGGGACAGCCGGGTGGATGTGCTGAAGGGGCTGGATCTTGACATTGAGAGAGGGGAGTTTTGTGTGCTTCTGGGACCGTCCGGTTCCGGTAAGTCCACGCTTCTGAATATTATCGGTGGGATTGACAGTGCGGATGAGGGAAATCTGGTCATAGACGGGGAACGTCTGGCAGATATGTCGGAGAAGAAACTGTCTTTGTACAGACGTAAGCATCTGGGATATATTTTTCAGATGTATAATCTGATCCCAAATCTTACAGTGCGGGAGAATATAGAGGTGGGAGCCTATCTCAGTGATAAGCCGCTGGATGTAGATGAACTGCTCCATACGCTGGGAATCTATGAGCACCAGAGAAAGCTTCCCAACCAGCTTTCCGGCGGTCAGCAGCAGAGGACTGCTATCGGCCGTGCCATTGTAAAGAATCCGGACATTCTTCTCTGCGATGAGCCTACAGGAGCACTGGATTATAAGACCTCCAAGGAAATCCTGAAGCTGATCGAGACGGTAAACCAGAAATACGGCAACACCATCGTCATGGTAACGCATAACGATGCTATCAAAGATATGGCTGACCGGGTGGTGAAGCTCCGTGACGGCATGATCCGTAAAAATTATTTGAATGAACATAAGATTCCGGCAGCAGAGTTGGACTGGTAAGGAGGCATATGGTCAACTACCCATCACCTAAAGGTAATGGGCTTGTAACTGCCCAGTCGTAGTAACGGCTTACGCCTCCGACCTTTTATCCCCAATAGGTATTGCTACCTAAAGTGACGCTACATCATAGGGTGGTTGACAGCGCCCTTTACAGACAAGATATACTCATCTGTAACTGTATCAGGTACTAAACTTCCCATGCTATACAGCAAACATTCTTTTACGGGTAAGATTTTACGCAATACGCGAGTTTTGTATTGCAACCTCATATCTTGTCAATGCACAAAAGAGTGTCTTTGATGAGCAGCACATCTAACGGTTTTCTCTTTAAAAACTGCTACGGTTATTGTAGCATATTGGATAATAATTTACAAGGCTCCTCCCACCGCCTAAAGGCAGTGGGTTTTTGCCTATGACAAAGGAAAGGAGTTATTTATGAAAAATCCTTTACGCAAACGTCTGCCCAGAGAACTGAAGGGGGAACTGGGAAAATATCTGGTGGTCTTTATTTTGATGGTATTGACCATAGGAATGGTTTCCGGATTTCTGGTGGCTGACGGAAGTATGATTGTTGCTTATAATGATGGATTTGACAAATACAATATAGAAAACGAAATTCCGTACCAATCAGCAGATATATAAAAGCCAGAAAGAAGAAATCCAGAATCTGGGAATAAAGCTGTATGAAAATTTCTATATTGAAGAACTTCTGGATAATGGAAGTACCATGCGCTTTTTCAAAAACAGGACAGAAATCAATGGAGTATGTCTGATGCAGGGAGAATTTCCCAAAGCAACAGGGGAAATTGCCATTGACCGCATGTATGCAGACAATAATGAACTGAAGGTGGGAGACACCTTGAAGAGCCAGAGAGGTAAGCAGACCTGGAAGGTTACAGGCTTGTGGCTCTGTCTGATTACAGCTGTCTTTTTCAGAATAATAATGATTCCATGTTTGATTCTGTGAAATTCGGAGTTTCTGTGGTAACACCGGAGGAGTTTGATACTCTGGATCAGGATAAGCTCCAGTACAATTATTCCTGGATTTATGACAAACAGCCCAAAACAGAAAAAGAGGAAAAGGAAGTTTCAGAAGACTGATGGAAATATAGGGGAAATCATCACCCTGGAAGCTTTTGTACCCAGATATCTGAATCAGGCCATCACCTTTACCGGGGAGGATATGGGAAGTGACAAGGCTATGATGATCATATTGCTATACATTGTAATTGTCATTATGGCTTTTGTATTCGGAATTACTATCAGTAATACGATTCGCAGGGAAGCAGGGGTTATCGGCACGCTCAGAGCTTCCGGCTATACCAGGAGAGAATTGATCCGGCATTATATGGCATTGCCTGTCCTTGTTACACTGGTAGGAGCACTGGTGGGAAATATTCTGGGATATACAGTGTTTAAGAATGTATGTGCAGGAATGTATTATGCAGCTATAGCCTGCCTAGCTATGTGACCGTATGGAGCGCAGAAGCTTTTCTGCTTACAACAGTAGTTCCGGTGATCATTATGCTGGTGATGAATTATGGAGTTCTCCGATACAAATTGCGTCTTTCCCCGCTGAAATTCCTGCGCAGGGATCTTTCAGGCAGAAAGAAGAAAAAAGCAATTTATTTAAGCCCTGTTATAAAAATCTTTTCCAGATTTCGTCTTCGCGTGATCTTTCAGAATATGAGCAATTACCTGGTACTGTTTATCGGGATTATCTTTGCTAACCTGCTGTTGATGTTTGGATTACTTCTTCCTTCGGCCTTATCTCATTATCAGGTGGAAATCCAGAATAATATGCTGGCAAAATACCAGTATATGCTTCAGGTTCCGGTAAGTGCAGCCAGTGGAAACAAATTTGACAGTCTGTTTTCTATACTGGAATTCTATATGTCTGCGGAAACAAAGAATGAAGATGCAGAAGAGTTTTCAGCATATTCTTTAAATACTCTTCCCGGAAGTATAAGAGCGAGGAGGTTCTTTTGTATGGAATCGAGCCGGACAGCAGATATGTAAAGGCTGATCTTGATAAAGGAATCTATATTTCCAGTGCTTATGCGGACAAATATGGGATTCATCCCGGAGATACCATTACCCTGAAGGAAAAGTATGAAAAGGAACAGTATTCTTTTAAGGTAACAGGAATTTATGATTATACGGCAGGCCTGTGTGTATTTATGACCAGAACTCAGCTGAACGAAACCTTTAATCTGGGAGAAAATTATTACAGTGGCTATTTTTCTGATACCAGGATTACAGATATCAAAGACAAATATATTGGGTCAGTGGTGGACCTGGATGCACTGACCAAGATTTCCAGACAGTTGGATGTGTCTATGGGAAGTATGATGGGAATGGTAAATGGATTTGCTATTGTGATCTATATGGTACTGATCTATCTTCTTTCCAAGATCATTATCGAAAAAAATGCCCAGTCTATTTCAATGGTAAAAATCCTGGGCTATACAAATGGCGAGATCAGCAGGCTGTACATTCTGTCTACTTCAATGGTAGTAGTGTTCTGTCTGCTTGTCAGTCTTCCAATAGAAACAGCGGTTATGAAGGTTCTGTTCAGGGAGATGATGCTGTCAAGCATTTCCGGCTGGATTACGCTCTGGATCGACCCGATGATCTATGTGCAGATGTTTGCAGCAGGAATCATTACATACGGAATCGTGGCCTTGCTGGAATTTCGGAGAGTGAAGAATATTCCTATGGATGAAGCCTTAAAAAATGTTGAGTAGGACAAAATTTGATAAAAATTTGACATTATCTGGAATTTGTGATACGGTTACACAGGAAACTGTTAGACCAATCAGTTGGAATAGGAGATTATTATGAGAAAAAGAACAACTTCAAGAGCAAAGGAAACTATTAAAGAAGCAACAACAAAGGCTACAGAAGCAGTCAAAGAGACAGTTGAGAAAACAACTGTAAAGGCTTCAGCAGTAATTGAAGAAGCAAAAGACGCTGCAGCCGATATTGCGAAGGCTCCGGTTGTAGAAGAAGCAAAAGAAACTGTAAAGAAGGCAGTGAAAGAAGTGGCTAAAAATATCGACATCAAAAAATTCGCAGAAACAACTATCGAATTACCTGGTTTTGCAGTTACAATGAGCTCCATCGAGGAAGCAATCAAAAAAGACATCAAAGACAAAGGCATCGAAGGAAAAGAAATCAGCGTTTATGTAAATGTTGAGCAGAAAGCCGCTTACTACACAGTAGACGGACAGGGCTCTGACGATTACAGAATCGACCTGAATACATTATAATCTGTAAGCATTTTTTATAAACCGAAAATGGATGTCTGCAGGGATCCGGAAAGAAAATCTGCAGACATAAAACAGCAGGATTGTTCATAGAATGAACAGACCTGCTGTTTTGCTTATTTATTATAGAACCACACTGCGGCGGATATGATGATATCTCAGGAAGCTTTCTGCTCAAACAGATCCTCCCTTGTAATATTCTGTGCCCATTTCCCCTGGCGGTAATGATGGAATACCCATGGCCATTTCACAAACTCATCTGTACATAGCAGGAAGTAGACCCACAATACCGGAAGCTTCAGGACAAAGGCCGCAAAAAATCCCAAAGGTACCGCATATACCCACATATCAATGGTATCGCAGATCAGCCGAACTTCGTGTCACCGCCTGCGCGGAATACACCGGCGATCAGGGCTGTGTTTACAGCAGAACCCATAATATAATAGGTATTGATAAGCAGCATATACTTCAGATAATGCATTGCGCCGTCACTTAAGGATGCAAATCTCAGAACCAGAGGAGTGATGGCAAATACGATCACACCGCCAATGGCACCGGCTATAATGGTCATCTTCAGCATTCTGGAGGCGTACACCTTCGATTTCTCCAGATCCCCTTTTCCCATTACATTTCCAAGAAGAATCGTTCCCGCACTGGCAATTGCAAAGCAGAACACAGAACCGATATTGCGGACAACCGTAACCAGAGAGTTGGCTGCAACGGCATCTGTTCCGAGATGTCCCAGGATCACAGAGTACATGGAGAAAGCAACACTCCAGGAAATGTCATTTCCAAGAGCGGGAAGTGACAGCCGGACGAAGTCGCCAAACAGCACCTTACTGCGGATAAACATAAAGGTCAGGTTCAATTTAACATCTTTGCTCAGGAAAGAAACGATCACGCATGCTACCAGTTCGATCAGTCTGGAAGCAGCAGTTGCAATGCAACACCTGTAGCCCCCAGCTTCGGTGCGCCGAAAAGCCCGAAGATAAAAGTAGCATTCAGGATAATATTCAATATAAAAGCCAGCATATTCAATGCCATACTGATCGTTACACGTCCGATACTGCGCAAAATCGCCAGATAAATCTCTGTAATTCCCCAACAGAGATATGTAATTCCCATAATCCTAAGATAAGAAGAACCGATAGAGATCAGTTCCTGATCAGAAGTAAAAATCTTCATCATAAGCTGAGAAGCAGTAAATGCGATCAGTGCTACGATTCCCGAGATTATGATGGAAAAGCGGAGGCAATTCCCTCGATCGCATGAATAGCCTGCATATTATTTTTTCCGAAATACTGCGCACACAGAAGAGATGCGCCTGTACCAAGTCCATAATATACCATAAACAGGATATTGGAGTAATTGGCAGCCAGAGACACCGCAGAAATCGCAGACTGTCCCACATAATTAAGCATAATTACATCTGCGGAGTTAACCGCTGCACTGAGCAGATTCTGGATAATGATCGGAATCGTCAGTTTAAGCATCTGCCGGTAAAAATTATCCTTACCGGCCGATAATGTGTTTATCATATTTACCCCCGTAATAAGTATTTGCCTGATCAGGCAGTTTTATAAGTCTGTTTTCAGCATAATCCTTCCGGCAGAAAAACGCTATCGGTATTTTGACTGATTTCTACGTTATTTTGACTTTTGAGCCCTTAAACAAATCAACTTTGCTTATAATACCTTGCACAAAAGAAGTCGGACTGATATAATTCGTATGTATTTTGAGAGGAATACATACTGTGACTGATAAAAAATATAATGGGAGAAGTTTATGACGACATTACAGCAATTAGATATGAATATTTTACTGTGGATCCAGGAACATTTAAGGGTGGATGCCCTGACTCCGTTCTGGAGAGCAGTCACCTTCCTCGGAAACGGAGGATGGTTCTGGATCGTATTATGTGTGCTTCTGATCTGTTTCGGGAAAACACGCAAAACAGGAGTGACGGCGGCACTCTCGCTGCTGTCAGGGTTTCTGATCACAAATCTGCTGATAAAAAATGCAGTAGCCCGTCCAAGACCTTTTGATACTTATACACAGATCATTCCGCTGATCACCAGACCGAAAGACTATTCATTTCCATCCGGCCATACCTGCGCTTCCTTTGCCGTTGCACTGGTCTGTCTGCGGATGCTGCCCGGGAAATGGGGAATTTTACCTGTTGTTCTGGCCGGAATGATTGCTTTTTCCAGACTCTATCTGGGCGTACATTATCCGGGGGATGTTCTGGCAGGATTTCTGGTGGCATTGCTCACAAGTACAGTGGCATGCAGGCTGATGCGGAGAACATTTTCACCTCAGAAAAGCTGACCGGTTCAGAAGAAAACTTCCGGGGGGAAATACAAAAAAGATATGCAAAAATCAGCAGAAAAATATTCGAATGTAAAGTGTAAAGGATAATCTTGTAATGAACAAAAATGAAATCTATATAAAGAGCGGAACCAATTACAAAGAAATGACAAAGGAACTGCTGGCACAGTGCGGCCTGGCGTCTGTAATTTCAGATAAAAAGATGCAGATTGGTATCAAGCCTAATCTTGTATCACCTTCCGAGGCTTCATGGGGAGCTACCACACATCCGGAAATTGTGGCGGGAATTATTGAGTATCTGCAGGAAAACGGATATGGAAATATTGCCATTCTGGAAGGCTCCTGGGTGGGAGATAAGACCACAGAAGCATACGAAGTGTGCGGATATCGTGAACTAACGGAAAAATATCAGGTGCCTTTTTGGGATATGCAGAAAGACAAGGGGATTGAAAGAGATTGCAGGGGGATGAAACTGAATGTCTGTGAACGTGCGGCAAATATTGATTTTCTGATCAATGTTCCGGTATTGAAAGGCCATTGTCAGACAAAGATCACATGTGCATTGAAAAATATGAAAGGATTGATCCCCAATACAGAGAAGCGTCATTTTCATGCGATGGGACTGCATGAACCGATTGCACATCTGAATGCGGGGCTCCATCAGGATTTTGTCGTGGTTGATAACATTTGCGGGGATCTGGATTTCGAGGATGGCGGAAATCCGGTAGTGACGAACCGTATCTGGGCGGGGACGGATCCGGTACTGATCGATTCTTATGTATGTCAGATCATGCATTATACAACGAAAGATGTACCGTATATTGAACTGGCAGAGAAGCTTGGGGTTGGAAGTACTGATCTGAAAAATTCCCGCATCGTATACTGTGAGGAAAATGCCCGCAAAGAACTTCCGAAATCAAGAAAAGTGGTAGAACTTCAGGATGCAGTAGAAGAAGTAGAATCCTGCAGTGCCTGCTATGGTTATCTCATCCCGGCTCTGGAAATGCTTAAAAATGACGGCCTTTTCGAGAAACTGGACACGAAAATCTGCATCGGCCAGGGATACCGCGGAAAAAAAGGAAAACTGGGTGTAGGTGTATGCACCTGTAAATTTGAACATAACGTAAAGGGATGTCCTCCAACAGAGAATCAGATTTATGATTTCCTGAAGCAGTATATTCTGGGAGAAAATAAATAATATGATATCAGGGTCCTAGTACATCGTTTTCGAAATAACTATACCACTCACTTGTCTGCGAATCCGATTGCACAGGTATAAAAGCCTCAGCGTAGCCCGCTACGCCTGCGTTTTTATACCAGCACACTCGAATCCGCATCCTACGCGATTGGTATAGTTATTTACGAAACGATGTACTAGGTTCAAAAAGTCGTTCGTGCCTGCATGATAAGACTTTTGAACCTGGGACCCTGTTTGGTTTTACAATGCCATCTTTATCATCTGTATAATTTTATCCTGCTCGAATTTACTGCTGTCAAATGCCAGATGATACTGGGAAATATCTTTCCATTTCTTATCTGTAAAGTACTCATAATAAGTACGCCGTTCTTTATCCACTTTCTTAACCAGCTTCTGTGCACTTTTTTCTTCCCGTCCCGTACGCTCGATGACAGTCTGTACACGATACTCAAATGGTGCATGGATAAATACGCTCAGGCATTTATTGTCGAGGATGTGATTGGCGCATCGGCCAACGATCACACAATCTTCTTTCTCAGCAGCATCCAGAATAATCTTTCGCTGAAGATCAAAAAGCACATCATTCATGGGAACAAAGTGAAAATCGCTGTCCATCTGAAGTTCATGGTCAATGGGAAAACGCCACTGGCTGCCACGTTTCTCATCAACCTTGGCAAGCAGATCAAAAGGAATATTCTCTTTCTGAGCTGCAATATCGATCAGCTCTTTGTCATAAAAAGCAAATCCAAGCTCTTCTGCCAGAGCTTTACCGATCAGGCGGCCATTACTGCCGAGCATCCTGTTTATTGTAATCACGCGTTTACTCATAATCAAACCCTCCTTTATGACATCTCTGTTATTGACCGGTATAGATTCAGGCGAATATTCGAAAATTGCACCTGTTATCTGTAATTAACAGTGATAAGTCTTTTGTTTGTGAACATTATAACATTGATACTCGAAAAATCCAGTAAAATATATAAAAAACTAAATATATTGCGAAAATGTTTGGATACAGTGCACAAAAACGATTCGCAATGAAACGAATGATGTATTAA